>BFBZ01000004.1_pt7 | contig 259914 bp, 205 predicted proteins | sample 1888401 | NCBI WGS metagenome assembly BFBZ01 (sample SAMD00112614, study PRJDB3348) | symbiont metagenome | host: Chara braunii
AGGAACTTGTGGTGCCGGCAATCCATGCTTTTCCGGTGCCGTCGACGGCAATCGCGTTGCCCTGTTCCCAACTGGAACCGCCCAGATAGGTAGCGTACACGGGCGAGGTTCCGTTCGCGTTGAGCTTCAGAACAAATCCGTCGGTTCCGCCTCCGGGGAAGGGTTGCGCGGCATTCCGGATGGGCAGGTCGGTCGAATCCGTCTGTCCCGTGATGTAGGCGTTCAGGGAGGAATCAAGCGCGATTCCGGTGGCCTGCTCATCGCCGCTGCCGCCAAAGAAGGTGGAATACATCAGCGTCGTCCCGTCGGCAGACAGTTTGAAGACAAAGGCGTCGCGCGCGCCCCCGCCATAGGTCCGTTGCATCGCGCCGGCCGTCGTCGGGAAATTCGTTGAAGTGGTATAGCCCGCTACATACGCACCGCCACTGATGTCGGCGGCGATCGCCGTCGGAACCGTCTCGGCTGACCCGTTCACCAAACGCGAGTAGGCCAGCGTGCCGTCGGGCCTGAATTTGGCGACGAAGGTTTTTTGCTGAGCGGTTGCCGTTGACTCGGGTGCGGGAAGGGTGGTCGTGAAATCGGCTGACGTCGTGACGCCGGCAACATAGATGTTCCCCGCGGGATCCTGGGCGACGGCACGCGCCGAGTCGCCGCCGCTGCCGCCGAAGTAGGTCGAAAAGACAACCGCGGTGCCGGCGGAGTTGATCTTCGAAACGAAAGCGGTGCGGTTGCGCGAGAGGGGCAGCCGCGATGTGTTGGTCACGGGGAAATCGGTGGAAGTGGTGTCGCCTGCCGTTACGGTGGTCCCCGTCCAATCGGCGGTCACGGCATAGGCGCTGTCGGCGTAGGACCCTCCGAGCAGCAGCGAAAAGGTCAGGGTGGGGTCGATGATCAGTTCGCGTTCGCGCGCGTAGGCTCCGAGGGCGAAGGTGATGGTGTCGTTCTCGCGCCGGTAGCCGCCACGAACCGGAACCCGGCGGCCTGCCTGATGCTGGAACACCGCCGGAGCCCGAAGGTGGATGCCGGCCGGTTGATCGAACGCAATAGAGCCCTCGGAATCGAGCCTCCAGGAAGAGGTTGAGCCGATGCGCATGCGGATGAGCGAGGGATCGGCGCCGGGGGCTACCGCGAAATCGAATTCGAACTCGTCCTGCTCGTTGAACCTGTAAATCAGGTCTACGCCGGGATAAATAGAGCGGTAGCGAACCCGTCGAAACGACTGTCCGGAGCGGCCCTTGCCGGCGACGTAAGCACGGACCACTCCGCACGGCTCTTCGCCCGAAGGCCGAGCGCCGGGCGACGCGCCTTCCATCCGGATGGAAACCGAATTCCCGGGCGCGCGGACGTCAATCGAATCCGGCGACAGTCGAATCGACGCGCCGCCGCTGCGCAACGCATAATCAACGCCGGGGCCGGCCTGCCCGACATTCTCTTCGATCACAGGCGGCGGCTTCACCGGCAAGTGCGCGGGCTGTCCGGCGGCGAGGGCTGCCGCCCCGAGCAGGAACGGCGCGCCAATTTTTCGGCAAACGATGAGAATTTGGCGGCTGCTCATCTCGAAATTCATCCTCTTTTCTCCTGATTTCAGGCCGGGCGCGCTCGAAATGCGAGCACGACAGCCGGCGCGCGGCGTCCGGCCGACTCAGAATTGCCGGGCCGCGATGCTGCCTTATACAATTTGCGTGCCAACGCCGCGACATCCCGGTGCGCAAGCCGAGCGCTCACGGCGGCGTGCGGGTATATCGAGGCCGCGCCACCGAGCAGGTGTTCGAGTTCGGCGAGCCCCGGCGGCGTCAAGACACAGCCTGTGGTCAGCATTTCGAGATAGATGCGGCTATAACGCGAATGGGGAGACTCGCGCTGATACCACAGCATCGGGATGCGCAACCGCCAGCACCACAGTCCATAAGCGGACCGCACATTCTCATTGCGAGGCGGGTTGGCGTTGAGAAAGCCGTTCCGGCGCGCGGTGTTCAAGCGCCGCTCGTTGCGCTGCGATTCCATTGTGAGACCTCCCCTAAGGCGGGAACCGGTTCAATCTGAAACGCGGCGCTCGAAGTGGAACACAAACCAGCGACAGGCGCTCCGCCCGGGGAAGGGAAGGCACGCGGGATGCCGTTTGCGGACTGCGGAGGAAGCAGGCGCGCGGATGCGCCTTTATTTTGCGCGGGAAGAAGATCCCGAAAGCCTGAACGGCAAGCTCGGAAAAGGCCCGCAGGCCGCTCCTAGCCTGCGATGATTTTGCTGATGTCGTTGTAGAGCACGAAGACCACGACGGCCATCAGAAAAACAAAGCCGACCTTGATCACGGCTTCCTTGACTTGCAGGCTCAGGTCGCGGCGGAGAATCATCTCGACCAGCAGCATGAGAATCACGCCGCCGTCGAGAATCGGAATGGGCAGCAGGTTGAAGATGGCCAGGTTGAGACTGACCATGGCCATCAGTCCGATGAACTTCGTGGCGCCCTCGCGCGCCGCCTGTCCGGAAATCTGCGCGATGCGCACCGGGCCTTCGAGCGATTTGGCCGACATCTTGCGCTGCACGATGTTCTCGAGCAGTTTGTAGATCATCCCCGCGCCCCGGTAGTTCTGCTTCACGCTTTCGGCGAACGCTTCAGGGAACGGCAGCTTGGTGATCACCATCCGCGCTTCGAGCGAAACGCCGATCCGCATTCGGTCGACGCCGTCGGTGGAGGTCTTGGTGGGTGTGAGCTTCACGCTGTGCTCCACGCCGTTGCGCTTATAGACGAGGTCGATTGGAGCGCCGTTGGTGGCGAGAATCACTTCGTGCAGTTTGGGGCGGCTGCGGATGGCCTGCCCGTTGACCGCCACCAGCACGTCATCCGGCTTGAGTCCCGCCTGAGCTGCCGGCATATCCGCCTCGATACCGGCTACCTGCACTTCTTCCTGTTCCAGCCAGCCCGCGGTGCCGATGCCGTTCTTCTCGTCCAGTTGCGGCGTCACCGCCAGCGCCAGGCGCTCGGAGCCGCGCATCACCGCCACCTGCATCGGGCGGTTGGCGCTGCTCAGTTCGTGCATTGCGATATCGTCCCAGGTGGGATTGGCAACCTCGTCGATCTGAACGATGCGATCGCCTTCGTGGATTCCGGCTTTTGCGGCGGCGGAGTTCGGCTCCATCCAGCCCACGGTCGGCGAATGCACGACCGGGATTTTCGGGAAACGAACCATGAACAGCCCGGTCATCAGCGCGACGGCGAGAACGATATTCATGAACGGACCGGCGAAGGCGATGATCAGGCGCTGCCAGCGCGGTTTCGCGAGAAACGCACGCGGATCGCTGCTGGCTTCTTCGCCCGGCTGCTCGCCGGCCATTTTCACGTAGCCGCCGAACAGAATCGCCGAAAAGCGGAAATCCGTCTCGCCCTTCCGGAAGCCGAACAGCCGCGGTCCGAAGCCGAAGCTGAACGCCTCCACCCGGACGTCGAAGAAACGCGCCGCCCAGTAGTGGCCCAGTTCGTGGATCAGAATCATCACGCCCAGCAGGACGAGAAGCCACCAGATATTTTGAAGAATGACCATACTCTCCGTTACGCTTCGAGCGCCGCCACGGTTCGCGGCACAAGCACTCGCCCTTTTGTAATGATCTCACGCGCGGCGGCGCGGGATTGCTCGTCGATGGCCAGCACCTCGGCCACCGAAGCCGGTTCGCGCGAGGGAACCGCGTTGAGCGTCTGCTCCACCAGATCGGCAATGCCCGGAAACGAGATCCGGCCTTTCAGAAACGCATCCACGGCAATCTCATCGGCTGCGTTCAAAGTACAGGTAGCCGAGCCGCCCGCCGCCTGCGCTTCGTATGCCAGGCGCAACAACGGGAACTTGTCCGGTTCGGGCGGGTAGAATTCCCAGTGGCGCGCTTCGGTCCAGTTCAGGCGGGGAACCGGCGCCGATTCGCGGCGAGGGTAGGTGAGCGCGTATTGAATCGGCATGCGCATGTCGGTAGCCGACACCTGCGCGATGACGCTGCCGTCGTTGTACTCGACCATGGCGTGAACCGTCGATTGCGGATGCACCACCACGTCCACCTCGCTCGGCGGGAGCCCGAACAGCCAGCAGGCTTCAATCACTTCAAAGCCCTTGTTCATGAGCGTGGCCGAGTCAATGGTGATGCGCTGCCCCATCTTCCAGGTTGGATGATTCAGGGCCTGCTCGGGAGTCACCGAAGCGAGCGATTCTTTTGGAGTCTTACGGAACGGACCGCCGGAGGCGGTGAGAATCAGGCGCGTGACCTCGCTCCGCAGCCCGGCGCGAAAACACTGGTGGGCGCCGTTGTGTTCGCTATCTACTGGAATTAACTCGGTTTTCGATGCTCGGGCGGCCTCGATCACAAGCCGTCCGCTGGCCACCAGCACTTCCTTGTTGGCCAGCCCCATGCGCTTGCCGAGCCTCACCGCTTCATAGGTGGCTTCGAGTCCCGCCACGCCGACGATGGCCGACATCACGAAACCGGCTTCGGGAGCAGTGGCGGCGGCTACCCGCGCCTTCGCGCCCCAGGCGATTTCCGGCCACGCCTGCAGCGGCAGGCCGGAAAGGGCGTCCCGCAGGCGGTCGGCCGCGGCCGCATCGGCCACTACAGCCAGTTTGGGGTGAAATTCGGCGATTTGGGCGGCCAGAGCTTCGACATTCTGCCCGGCTACGAGCGAATGTACCGAAAACTCATCGCGCCGGCGCCGAACTACGTCGAGCGTGCTCGTACCGATGGAACCGGTCGAGCCGAGAAGGCAAATCTGGGTCACTCGACCGAATGATACCAAAGCCTTGCGGGCAGGGGCGGAGCGGCGGTCCGCCCCTGCCGCGGCAAATCGCTACTGTTTCGGCTGAGTGGACATCTGGAGCGTCTGCAGCTTGGTGCCGATGACGTCGCCCGAAACCACGAGTTCCACCCGGCGGTTGCGCTGCCGGCCTTCCGGCGTGGAGTTGTCGGCCACCGGATGCGTCTTGCCGAATCCCTTGGAGGTGATGCTGCCGGCGTTGATGCCCTGTTGCACCAGGTAGTCGCGCACGGCGGAGGCGCGCTGCTCCGAGAGCCGCTGATTGTACTCGTCGCCGCCCACGCTATCGGTGTGACCCTCGACCTCGAGATTCAAGCCGGGGTGAGCCAGCGTGATCCCGGCGATTTTCGAGAGCTTCTCCCGGGCGCCGGGCCGCAGCGTGTACTTGCCGGTATCAAACAGCACGTCGGACATGTTGACGATCAGGCCACGCGCCGATTCCCGGGTTTCGAGGACCATATTGAGCTGCTGCAGGAGCTGTTGCCGGAGCTGTTCTTTATCGTGCTCGGCCTGTTGACGCAGGCGGTCCGCTTCCTGAGCCTGCTGGCGGGCGCGGTCGGCCTCGGCCTGCGCCTGCTGCTGCTGCTCGAGGGCGGCGCGGCGGGCAGCCTCGGCCTGTTCCTTGGCCGCATCCGCGGCGGCGCGCTCCTGAGCGGCCCGCTGAGCGGCGGCGTCGGCCTCGGCGCGGGCGCGCTGGGTGGCCGCGTCGGCTTCCGCCCGCGTGCGCTCCGCTTCCGCCTTCACGCGCGCGGCTTCGGCCTCAGCCTGGGTCCTGGCGCGCTCGGCGGCGCGCCGCTCGTTGTCGGCCTGAAGCTGGGCCTGTTCGGCGGCGGCGCGGCGCTGCGCTTCGGCTTCCGCCTGCGCCTTGGCCTGCGATTCACGATCCGCCGCGGCCTGGCGCTCCTGTGCCAGCCGTTCTTCATCCTGCTTGCGGATCGAGATGATGCGGGCATCCTCGGCCTTCTGCGCGGCTTCGCGAGCGGTCATCTGCACCGGCTTGCGCTCCTTGCGAGTCTGGTATTGTTCGGCCTGCTGCAGCAGATTCGCGGCCTCCTGATAGGTGTCGGCGGCATAACGGTCCGCTCCCGCGAAGCGGGCGATTTCCACCGCGTTTCGCGCCTGGTACAGCTCGGGCGGTGTCTTCGAGTCCATGTTCTGCCAGCTCTGGTAACGGCCGTTGGAATTGAGCGTGTACTCGCCGCGCTTCAGCAATTCGTACTTGGCCACTACCGGCTGAATGCGCCCGACCGTGTCGTTCCGGATGATGTTCTCCATCACCACGACATCGCTCGGCACGGTGACGGCGAAATACGGCTCCGCGGTCACGATCAGGCCGAAAGCCTGCAAATCCGTTGTCACGTCGAGCTTTGCTCCCTCGCCGTCGAGGCGAAACTCGCCGAGGTTGCTCGGGCGTCCTTCGGGGGTAATGGCCCACAGCACGTAGGTCAGATACTCGGGACCAAACGTGCCGGCGGGTTTCAGCTTATCGGCGTTGGCCTTGACTTCGATGTAGCCATTCCGGCTGTTGATCTCGGCGTGTCCCTTGGCCTGCGGCGCGAGGTTGGTGCCTTGCAGGTCGACACGGGTCCAACCGCTGCGGAACCGGTAGCTCACCGCCTGCGTCGACCGCTGCACCACCGTCACCCGGTAGACGGGCATCGGCTCTCCATTGGCTCCCGGAACCCGTTCGGTTTGCGGAACGTTCTGGGTCGGGTTGGGAAGCTGCGCGAGTGCCAACCCGGCAAATACAATTGGCGAAATCCATCGCTTCATGCGAGTTCTCCGGGCAATCGTCATGCCAGTAGTAACCTCCTGATACTTGGCCCGTCAGGCGTGTAACCGCCTGAAATTTTTACCCGGAACCGGACTGATTTGCCGATCCGCGACGGGCGGCGCTATCCTACAGTGCTATGTACGTCCTGCGCTGTTTGTTGCTGTTGATCCCGGCTGCCGCAATGGCGGCGCGCTTCGATTTGAACGCCGCCCGGTCGCTTGTGCGTGTGGGCGACCCTCAGATTTCGCCCGACGGACGCTCGGTGGTGGTTGTCGTGTCCGAAGCCAACTACGAGACCAATCGTTGGGAATCGAAGCTGGTTCTGGTGGATGCCGCCTCGGGCGCAAAGCGCACGCTCACCCGCGACCGCGCCGGCGTCAGCGCGCCGCAGTGGTCCCCCTTAGGTGATCGCGTGGCGTTCCTCAGCCAACCCGCCGGCGGCGGCAAGCCGCAGATCTTCATCATGCCGATGGGCGGCGGCGACACCTGGCAGGTGACCAGGTCCGCCACCGGCGTCCAGCAATTTTCCTGGAGCCCGGACGGTACGCGCCTTGCTTTTGTCGCCGAGGACGAGCGCAAGAAGAAAGAAGGCGAGGAGCGGCACAATGACGTGTTCGAAGTCGGCAACAACGATTTCCTGGTTGCCGCCGAACCGATGCCTTCGCATCTCTGGTTGGTGGCGGCTGAAGGCGGAAACGCGCGCCGCCTGACCAGCGGCGCCTGGACCCTGCCCATCACCCATCCGCCGAGTTCTCCCGCCTCGCCCGCCTCCTGGTCCCCCGACGGGAAGTCGATCGCCATCGTCCGCACCGCGGGGCCGCACTCGGGCGACGCCAACCAGACCTCGATCCAGATTCTCGATGTCGAGTCGGGTTCGATGCGCGCCGTCACCGGACGCTCGCGCGACGAATCGCAGCCCGTGTTCTCGCCCGACGGCAAGCGCATCGCCTACTGGTTCCCCCGTGACGGCGCCAATAAGAATGTCAACGAGATTTTCGTCGCGCCCGCGGCGGGCGGGGAAGGCTCGGCCGTCACCCGCGCGCTCGACCGCAACTTCACGCGTGCCCTCTGGATGCCCGACGGCTCGCTTCTGGTCGGCGCCAACGACGGCACGCGGACCGGACTCTGGGTCCAGCCCGTCGAGGGCGCGGCCCGCAAACTCGCCATCGGCGATGTCGTCATCTCGGGGTCTTTCTGGGTGGATGTTTCGGTGAGCCGCGACGGAGCGCTCGCCTTCACGGGCAGCGAAGCCCGCCGGCCATCCGAACTCTACTTCATGGAGAACGTCAACGCGCCGGTCAGACGGCTGACGAATTTCAACGATCGTACGGCGGCTCTCGAACTCGGCCGCACCGAATCGATCGAGTGGGATTGCCCGGACAAGTTCCGCTGTGACGGCGTGATCACTTATCCCCCGGACTTCGATCCGGCCAGGCGCTATCCGCTGATTCTCTATATCCACGGCGGACCGCGGTCGGCGTCGAAGGAAGCGTTCTCCTCGCGCGCGCAATTGCTGGCGGCGCAAGGCTGGGTGGTGTTCGAACCGAACTACCGCGGCAGCGACAACAAGGGCAACGCATTTCAAGCCGCTATCTGGAACGACGCCGGCGATGGGCCCGGCCGCGACGTGATGTCGGGGGTCGAACTGCTGAAGCGGCGCGGATGGGTGGACGCCGCGCGGATGGGCGTTTCCGGTTGGTCCTACGGCGGCTACATGACCACCTGGCTGCTCGGGCACTACCCTGTGTGGAAGGCGGCAGTGGCGGGCGCCGCGGTCACCGATTGGATTGACCAGTACACGCTCGGCGACGCCAACGTGCGGCGCTCCTCGGCCTTCGGCGGGTCGCCCTACACCGGCGAGGACCGCATGCGGGCCTACATCGATCAATCGCCCATCACCATGGCGACAAAGATTCGCGCTCCAACGCTCGTGCTATCGAACACCGGCGACTATCGCGTCACCGTCACGCAGTCCTACAAGCTTTTCCGCGTGCTGAAGGATAACGGCGTGACGACTCGCTTCTTCGCCTATCCGATCGGCGGCCACAGCCCCACCGACCCGGTACGGCAGCGCGACGTCGACCGCCGCTGGATCGAGTGGTTCCAGCAATACCTGTGAAACCCGCCGAGCACCCGGCGTTGAAGCGGCTTACGCCCATCTGCCTGGCTCTGCCGAAGACGGCGCGGACGCTGCTCAAGTCGCACGCGCAGTTCACGGTCGGCAAGCGGACGTTCGCTTATTTCCTCGATAGCCACCACTCCGATGGAATTCTGTCGGTAGCCTGCAAAGTGCTTCCGGGCGACAACGCCGAGTTAATTCGCGCCGCTCCGGACCGCTTCTACATGCCCGATTACCTGGGCGCCCGAGGTTGGGTGGCGCTCAGGCTCGATGTCCCCGATGTCGATTGGGACGAAGTCGCGGAACTGGTGAAGGGCAGCTATCGCCTGGTCAGCGCCAAACGGCCCTCGCGCGCCGGTTGAGGCCTGTCACTCGGCTCGGTACGTCTCGCGCCCCCCATGACGGTGAGTAGAACGCGCGCTTTGAGAATCTTCTCCGGATTGCCGGTCAGAATGTTTTCCGACAGCACCACGAAGTCGGCCAGTTTTCCGGGCTCGAGCGTGCCTTTCACTTTCTCATCGAAGCTCGCATAGGCTGCGTCGGCGGTGAAATGCCGGAGCGCGGCTTCGACGGAAATACGCTCTTCGCGAAAATGGCCGCCTTTCGGCGTGCCGTCGCGCATGGTCCGCGTAACGGCGCAAAACACGCCTCGCAACACTTCCATCGAGAACACCGGAAAATCGCTGCCGAAAGCCTGCACCGCGCCCGCGGCATCGAGCGAGCGGAAGGCTAGCGCGCGCCGTGCCCGCTCGGGGCCGAGCAGCCGGTCGTAGTTGGTGAGCGTCGTCTCGTCCGGCTCGGCAAACAGCGCCTGCGTAGAGGCGATCACGCCGAGCGCGCCGAATCTCGGCACATCCTCCGGCGCGGGAACCTCGACGTGCTCGACCCGGTGGCGGCGCCCCGAAGTTCCGTTGACGCGCGCGGCTTTCTCATACGCATCGAGCGCCATGCGAATCGCCTTGTCGCCGATGGCGTGAAGGAAAATCTGAAAACCTTCGCGGTCGTAGAGTTGCACCGCCTGGTCGAGTTCGTCCTCCGTATAGTTGGCAATGCCGTTGCCGCCGCCCACGTAGGGCCCGAGCATCACGGCGGTTTTCGCGTCCACCGTGCCGTCGAGAACGCCCTTGGCGGAGCCGAACTTCAACAGCGGACCCTGGTAGCGGCTGCGCAGCAGGCGGTAGGGCTCGAGGTCGGCCGGGGTCGCGCCTTTGCGGAGTGGAACGGCGACATAGAAGCGCACGTCGAGCGAGCCTTCGGCCAGCACGCGTTCAAACGCCGCCTGGTCGAGCGGGGGGAGTGCGGAGGCGACCTGGAGCGAAGTCAGCCCGTAGGAAGCGGCCCGCCGGATCAGCCGTTTCAGAGCCTCATAGCGCTCCTCAAAGCTGGGGCTCGGCGTCAGGCGGGTAACGGCGGATTGAGCCGATTCCTGAAGCTCGCCGGTCGGTTCACCGGTTGCGTCGCGGACGATGCGCCCGTAAGGCGGGTCCGGCGTGTTGCGGTCGATTTTCGCCAGTGCGAGAGCCGCCGAATTGGCCAGCCCCATATGACCGTCGCGTTCCCAGAGATAGACCGGACGGTCCGGAAATACCGCGTCCAGGTACTTGCGATGCGGGACCCCGCCCGGGAAAGCCGCGTAACCCCAACCGCGCCCGGTGATCCATCCCGTTTCCGGCCGCGTGCGGGCGTGCTCGCGCAGCCGCGCGGTCAGCTCGGCGAGGTTCGGCACATCCATCAGGTCGGCATGGCTCGAGGCTGAGAAGTGCCAATGGGCATCGTTGAAGCCCGGCACGACCATTCGGCCTTTGAGATCGTAAAGGGCCGTGTCGGGGGAGGCGAGCGCGCGAATCGCGCGGTTGGTGCCCGCGGCGAGAATGCGGTCGCCTCCGATGGCCAGAGCCTCGGCAACGGGCGCGCCCGGCACTCCGGTCCAAACGGCGCCGTTCACAAAGATCCGGTCGGCGTGCGGAGCGGCGCAGAGAGTGAAAGCCACGGCCGCGACCAACCAGCAGCGGAAAAAGCCCATAGGCGTCATTGTGGCCCGGCCGGAGTGCCCGCCGCAATCGAGCTCAAAAATGGCCTTTGGCGGCCGATACGGAGCTTCGGAGGCAATTCATCCTCCACCGAGCGCTACATGAGACAGTACACGACCATGCGAGCAGCGGCCACGGTTTTGGCCGTGCTGCTCCTGTTGCCCGAGCGGGTCACCGGCAGTTCGGACGCGGGGCGGGATCGCGCCGATCTCACGCGGTACAGCCTGGACGAACTGATGAATATCGAGGTGAGTTCGGCTTCGCGTAAGGAGCAGCGGCTGCAGGAGACTTCAGCCGCGGTATTCGTCATCACGCAGGATGATATCCGGCGTTCGCCGGCGCGCACCGTTCCGGACCTGTTGCGCATGGTCCCAGGGCTGCACGTGGCCCGCATTGGAACCGGCAAGTGGGCGGTTTCGGCGCGCGGCTTCAATGGACGGTTTGCCGACAAGATGCTGGTGCTCATCGACGGCCGCAGCCTTTATAACAGCATGTTCTCGGGCACTTATTGGGACCAGAACGATGTGCCGCTTGAGATCATCGAGCGCATCGAGGTGATCCGCGGACCGGGCGCCACGATGTGGGGAGCCAACGCGGTAAACGGCGTCATCAACATCATTACGAAATCCGCCGCCGAAACTCAGGGCGCGGTCGTCTCGGCCGACGTAGACAGCAACGGCGATGGGTTGTTGTATGCGGGGTACGGGGCGAAGGCGAACCGCACTGCTTTTCGGGCCTATGCCCAGGTTCGCCGGGACGGACCGGGCGCGCTCGCCGACGGAACCGAGGCCCCGGACCGTTGGAGGGCGATGCGGTTTGGCGGGCGGGCTGACATTCAGCTTTCCGCGCGGGATTCGATTACGGTCGACGGCGGTGGTTATGACCAGAAGTCCCGGCAGGGTTTCTTCACCGATTTCCCGCTTTCAAGCGGGCAGATCTTCGCGGATCTGGCAGGAGCCGGCGGCGGATTCGGGCTTGTCCGCTGGCGGCGGACCCTGTCGGGACGCTCTGAGATCGCCGTGCAGGGTTACCTGAACCGCGACGTCCGGACGGAAAAGTACCTCGGAAAGTCCTCCGGTTGGAGCGGCGACCTGGAGATGCAGCACCGGTTCCAGCCGTTCCGCGGCCACGACGTGACGTGGGGTTTAGGCTACCGGCATTCGGCTGTGAACATAATGTCGAGCCATCCCGACGTGATCTGCTTTGTGCCGCCCGAGCGCGGGGATAATCTCTCGACGGCTTTTGTGCAGGACGAGATTTCGCTGGTCGAAGACCGGCTCTCGCTGGCAGCCGGATCGAAATTTCAGCACAACGGATACACGGGATTCGAAATCCAGCCCAACATCCGTCTGAGTTTTACGCCGTTCCATCGCCTGATGTTCTGGTCGGCCGTTTCGCGCGCGGTGCGAACACCTTCGCGGAAGGACTTAGACGTTCTGGTGAACACGGAGTTCCTCACGCCGGAGGGCGGGGTGATCGGCGCGCAGTTCCTGGGTTCAAAGGACTTCCGGTCCGAGCAGTTGGTCGCATATGAAGCCGGCACGCGATTTCAATTCTCCGATCACTGGGCAGTCGACCTGGCGGCGTTCCGGAATCACTACGAGCAGATCGCATCCCTCAAAATGCTGCCGCCGGTTCTGCAGCCCCAGCCGCCGTACCTGTTGCTTCCCATCCGGCTGGTCAACGGGCAGGGCGATGCTTCCCGCGGATTGGAGGCTCTGGTCACCTGGTCGCCGGACCCGCGCTTCAAACTGGTGGGCGGATATACCTGGCTCCATCTAAGATCCAAGCCGAACTTCACCTTATTCGGATCGTTCGCCGACCCGGCGCGGCAGTACATAGTGCGCGGCTCCTGGGACATCACCAGCCGCCTTTTCGCGGACGTCTCGGCCCACTACGTTTCGGCGATGCCGGCTAACGGCGTGCGCGGGCAAACACGTCTCGACGCGGCCTTCGGGTTCCGCCTGGGCCCTAATGTGGATCTCGGATTGGGCGGCACGGGCCTGTTGCGGCCCCTCATGAACGAATACGGCGCCGGGCAGGATTATGGAGCGCCCAGTCAGACACGGCGCGCGGTATATCTACGGCTCACCTGGAGATTCTGAAGTGAGCAAGCCAGGCCTTTTGCGCGCCCTCGGCGTAGCGGCCCTTCTCACGACGGCATCCGGACTTTCTCCCGCCCATGCCGAGAGCGGGTCCTTTGCCGAATACGAAGTCAAAGCGGCGATGCTGTTCAATTTCGCCCGTTTCGTCGACTGGCCGGCTCAGACGTTCCCAAACGACCGGACACCGCTGGTGATCGGCATTCTCGGAACCGATCCGTTCGGAAAGATCATTGACGAGGTTTTTCGTGACCGGACGCTCGGGACACGCCCGATCTCGGTCCGGCGCATCCGGAATCCGGGCGATACGGAGGGTTGCCATGTGCTGTTCATTGCGCGAAGCGAGCGCGGGCGGCTGGCGGGCGTTCTGGCCGGGTTGAAAAACACGCCGGTCCTGACCGTCTCCGACATGGACGCCTTTGTGAGATCCGGCGGCATGATCGAGCTGACGATGGAAGCGAGCCGGGTGCGTTTCGAGGTCAACCAGTTCAGCGCCCGGCACGCCGGCCTTTCGATCAGCTCGCGGCTGCTCAAGCTCGCCTCGGGCGTGCGTTCCGAGGGAGGCGCCCAGCCATGAGGCCATTTGCGGACTGGTCGATTTCACGAAAGGTAGTCGCCGTCACCATGATGGCGAGCGTGCTCGCGCTGACTCTCTCGGCCGCGGCGCTGCTGGCCTACGAATGGTTCGCCTACCGCGAATCGCTCGTGAGCGCTGTTTCCGCAGCCGCGCAGATGTTGGGCGCCAATTCGACAGCGGCGCTGGCCTTTTCCGACGAGAAGGCGGCCGCCGAAACGCTGTCCGCGCTGAAGGGCGAGCAGCGCGTGGAGGAAGCCTGTATCTTCACCGACGGCTCCAGGCCGTTTGCCTGCTACAGCCGTTCCGGCAATGCGAAAGACCTCCGCATCGCGCCGCGCGCCGACGGCGCCTATTTCGCCGGACGCTACCTCGAATGGCAAGGGCCCATTCGCCTGGGCAGCGAACGCATCGGTTCGATCTACATCAAGAGCAATCTGTCCGAGTTGTACACGCGCATGCGGAACTTCGCCGGCATTGTGTTCCCGGTGCTGGCCATGGCACTGGCGGCGGCGCTGGCGGTGAGTTCGCGGCTGCAGCGCGTGGTTTCGCGTCCCATCCTCGAGCTGGCCGAGACCGCGGGCCGTGTCTCGGCCGAAAGCTGCTACTCGATTCGGGCCGAGCGGCGGTCGAACGATGAGACCGGCCTGCTGGTGGACCGCTTCAACGAAATGATGGAGCAGATCCACAGCCGCGACCTCGCTCTGCAGGCCGCTCGCGAAGGGCTCGAGCGGCGCGTTGAAGAACGAACCGCCCAATTGCAGGTGGAGATTGCCGAGCGCAAGGCCATTGAGCGGGACCTGATCGCGGCCAAGGAGGCGGCCGAGCAGTCCGACCGGGCAAAAAGCGCCTTCCTCGCCAACATGAGCCACGAACTGCGGACCCCGCTCAACGCCATCATCGGCTACAGCGAAATGATCGGTGAAGATGCCGCGGATACCTCGCCCGAAATCGCCGGCGATGCGGCCAAGATTCGCGGCGCGGGCAAGCACCTGCTGAGCCTGATAAACGATGTTCTCGACCTGTCCAAAGTGGAAGCCGGAAGGCTCGAAATTCATCGCGAGCCATTTCTGGTGGGCCAGCTGGTCCAGGAGATTGCAGCGCTCGCCGAGCCGCTCGCGGCCCGCAACCGGAACCGTTTCGAGGCTGACTGCCGGATTCCCACAGTCGTGTTTGAAACCGACCAGAAGCGTTTCCGGCAAAGCCTGTTTAACCTGATTTCGAACGCCTGCAAGTTCACCGAGGACGGCGTGGTGCGGCTCGAGGTCGAGGAGGTGGACGCTGGCGGCCGCCGCTGTTTCGATTGGAGGGTCACCGACACCGGCATCGGCATTGCGCCCGAGCATCGCTCCAAGCTATTCCAGTCGTTTTCACAGATCGACAGCTCCTCGACGGGCAAGCACGGCGGCACGGGTCTGGGCCTGGCCATCAGTAAGCGGCTGTGTGAGCTGATGGGCGGCGAGATTCTGGTCGAGAGCACGCCCGGCGTGGGGAGCACGTTCACGGTCCGGTTGCCGGCCGAGGCCGCGGGGGAGGCCCGCTGATGCCCCGCATTCTCATCGTCGAGGATAACGATCTCAACCGCGATATGCTGAGCCGCCGCCTGCTGAAGCGCGGCTATCAGGTGGACTGCGCGGTGAACGGCGCGGAAGGTCTCTCGATGGCCTCGACGACCCGCCCGGACCTGATCCTGCTTGATATGAGCCTGCCGGTGATCGACGGCTGGGAAACGGCGGCGCGTCTCAAAGGCGATCCGGACACCGCAATCATCCCGGTGATTGCGCTCACCGCTCACGCCATGGTGCCGGACCGCGAGCGCGCGCTCGCGGCCGGCTGCGACGACTACGACACCAAGCCGGTCGATCTGCCCCGCCTGCTCGGCAAGATGGCGGCATTGCTCGGCTATCCCGCCCCGGGACCGCAAAGCGGGGATGCCGCTTGATCACTGCCTGGACGACAACGCCGGTATGCGCTGCCGCAGAACCGATTCCATCGGGTGCGGCTGCGCTCCAGCGCGGAACCATACCGCGCACCGCAGCTTTACTGCTGCAGTTGGCCCACGAAGTCAGAGAACAGCTTCCGCCAGTTGGACCAGGCGTGATCGCCCGGAACAGGGGCAAAGATATGGTTCACGCCGAGCTGATTCAACTTGTCGTTGGCCGCGAGGACACCGGGGTAGGGAACCAGTACATCATCCATGCCTCCTGAGTACAGGAAGAGCCGGATCTGCTGATTGACCTTGGCGACGCTCGCCGCGTCGGCGAGTGAATCGTACTTCTGCGTGTTCAGGACGGCGAGGTTGATGCTGAAAACGCCGAGCGTGGAGAACATGTCCGGGTGTTTAAAGACCATGTGGAAGGCCTGGTTGCCCCCTCGCGACACTCCGATGATGGTCCGCGCCGAGGCATCCTCGATGGTCCGGTAGTGGGACGCCACGAACGGCATTACCTCTTCGAGCATGTATCGTTCTGTGTTGGGAAACAGCGGTCCGGTTACGTTCATGTCGGGCGAGATGAGGATCGCCTCGGGCATCTTGCCGGTGGCGATCAGGTTGTCCGCCAAATGCTCCACACGACCGTCGGAACTCCATTGGTAGGCGAGGCCGTCGCTGCCATGGAACAGGTAAATCACCGGGAATCGCCTCTGTGAACCGTCGTTGTAGCTGGGTGGCGTGTAGACCAGCAGGGGGAGCAGCCTGGCGTTCACCGTGGACTTCAGTTGTTTCACATGGATCGCGCCATGCGGGATGTTCTGGTTGGGGTCATGCAGGAAAGGCTGCGAAGGGTTGGTGCGGATTTCCACAATGCTCATCCAGGGGAGGTAGCTGCGGGTGTCCCGGGCCTGCAACGGATTGCTGGGGTCGGGGATGGGAGTGCCGTCTACCAGGAAACTGTAGTGATAGGTTCCGTCGGCTTCGGGGACGGTTGTGTATGTCCACAGGGCGTCTCCGGATTTCTGCATGAGGGGCATCTTGCCGGCTCCAGCGAAGTCGCCGAAGAATCGTACTTCTTTCACGTTGGGCTGTTCGAAGGCGAAGGTAACCGAGCCGTCGGAATTGACAACGGGCGGATGGTTCTGTTGGCCTGGACGCTGCGCATAGAGAGCCAAGGTGAGGGTGGCGAGGACTGCGATTTTCATGTGGCCAGTTTCCGCGCTAACGCCTCGCGGAGTCCTTTGGGAATGGCTAAGAAGCGGCTAAGAATCGCCTAATCATCCGCACACAACTCTGCTATCATTCTCTATAATTTTGAAAACACAAGAGAAATTTGTATTCGGCCCTTTTGTGTTGGACCTGACGGCGTGCCGCTTGCTGAAGGATGGCGAGGCAGTCAGCCTGCCTCCGAAAGCCTTCGACCTGCTGGCGGCGCTAGTCAGTCAGCACGGGCGTTTGGTGTCAAAAGATGAGCTTCTGAAGGCCGTCTGGCCGGATACCTTTGTCGAGGAGAACAACCTTTCGGTCACCATCAGCACCTTAAGGAAGGTGTTGGGAGATGGCTACATCGAAAATGTGCCGCGGCGCGGGTACCGGTTTGTAGCCGCCGTCGAACAGGCGGACAGCGCGGAGCCGGCTGATTCCGAGCCGCCGGTTCCCCTGGTTGGACCGTCCGCAACTCCGGAGCCCTCGAAGAAGAAGGTCCCATTATTGATAATGGGCGCCGTCGCTGCAGCGGCGCTCCTGCTTGCGGCCTACCTTATATTCAGACCCGCCGCAGGCGCCGTGGAATCCCTGGCGGTGTTGCCGTTCAAGGGCGCGAAGGCGGGCGACGAACTGGGATTTGGCCTGGCGGATGCAACCATCTCGCGATTAGGCCCCAAGGCCGGGCTCCGCATTCCTCCTACACAAGCGGTCCGGCAGTTCGACGTTCCCGGGCAGGACCCGCTCGAAGCGGGCCGGAAGCTGGGCGTAGCGGCCGTGTTGGATGGCACCCTGCAACGAATGCCCGAAACCGACAGGCTTCGGCTCTCCGTGCAATTGATCCGTGTGCGGGACGGGAGCCATCTTTGGGCGCACACCTACGATCAGGCGGGCTCCGACCTATTCGCCCTTGAGGACGAACTGGCTCGGGAGCTTTCAGAACAGATCCGCCGGCTTGTGCCGGGAAAGCCGGGCGCGGGTGGCCCGGCTCCTCGCGCTTCTGCTCGCGGCACTTCCGATGCGGAATCGCACCGCCTATACCTTACGGCACGCTATCACTTCCTCCGCAATTTTCACGGCAAGGACGCGATGATCAAAGCCAGGGACTTTGCGAGCCAGGCGATTGAGCGGGATCCGAATTATCCCGGTCCTTACACAATTCTCGCCGGTGTTCATCACCAATTGGCGATGATCGGCGCGGCCGATCCCCGTGAGGCGATGCTGAAGGCGAAGGAGTGCGCTCTTCGTGCGGTGGAGTTGGCGCCGGATTCGGGGGAAGCGCAGGCAACTCTGGCTCTGGTGCAGTTGTACAGTTATGATCCCAAGGCTAGCCGCCGGTCGCATGAGAAGGCTTTGGAGCTGGAGCCGAACAATGAACTGGCGTTGATTGCGCATAGTGACTATCACTTGATGATGGGCGATTTTGCGGAGTCGCTGAGAACTCGCTCGGAACGTCGGCGGCGAGGCCGGAGAACAGGGTAACCCGCTTTTCGAAGTCCGAGAAATCGGCGTATGAGCATGGCCGGCTGTCGCCGCGCCGGTCTGCGACTAATCCGCTGCTATTCGTCGCCGGCAACGGTCGCAGCAAAAACGCGTTGAGCAGGGTGAAGATCGAGGTATTGACACCGACTCCGAGCGCCAGCGTGACTACGGCCGCCGCCGTAAAACCAGGGCTCCGGCGCAACTGGCGCGCCGCGTATTTCAGGTCCTGCCAGACCGACTCAAGCCACAAAGCGGTTTTGTGCATAAGGATTTCAGCATTGAGCTGTTCCTACGAAGGGCTTAGACGCCACTCGGGACGCCGTTGTTCCTGACGCGGGAAAGCCGGTGCGGTTCGCCGTGCAAAGGCCCCGATCGTAAGAACTGCCGGCAAATGGCAGACGTACCGGCCCAGCTTTTACGGAGAATTCGTTGTCTCGCGTTCAATCGTGCCGCCACCTTTTCGACGGCCCCTCAGTTCAACCCCAGCTTCTTCAACAACTCCGCATATCGCTCCGACCCTCGCAACGGCCGCCACCCCGGAAAAGTCTTCAGATTGATCAACTGCGGCGCACGGGCCAGATAAGCCTTCTCCAAGTAGTCCAGCGCATGCTCGACATCCCCTAAATTCGCATAAGCCCCGGCGACTACCATGGGCCCCGCCCCTTGCCTCAGCGCCTGTTCCAGCCGCTTGGCGTCATACGCTCGCAGCCCCCCTTGATGAAACGCTTCCCGCAGTTCGGCCAGGGCTTTCGGCTCCCCTCCATTCGCCTCCCGCCATTTCAAATTCGCGGCAACCGAGTCATCAGCCTTGCCCGCGAAACGCAAAATCAGACTCAGATCCGTGTTCGCCAAGGGGAACCGTGGATCCATCTCGAGCGCCCGGCGGGTCCACTCCAACGCCTCGTCATACCGGCCGGCGTAGAACAATGGGTGCGCCACATCGGCCACCCATAACGGCTCCAGCGGAATCAGCGCCTGCAGCTTCTTAAACGAGAGCACGCTCGACCTCGGCGACAGCAGCGCGAGCGAGATGGTTCTGATCGAGGGTGTCTCGTACAATTACGCTTCCGTTCTGGAAACGCGGCCCTCGGTGGGGCGCTGGTTCACAAGCGATGACGAGCACGGACGCGGCGAGCCGTTCCCGGCAGTCGTCAGTCACCGGCTATGGCAAAGCCGGCTCGGCGCCGACCCGCAAGTCCTGGGCAGGCGTGTCCGCATCGAATCGCAATGGTACACGGTGGTCGGCGTAGCCGCCAGTGAATTTCGCGGCATGAGCCCGCCGACAGTCACGGATGTCTGGGTGCCTTTCGCCCAGTACGCTACCCACAATGCCTATGCCGCAGGAGTAATCACAAACCGCCAGGATGCCAGTGCGATGATGTTCGGCAGGCTCAAACCCGGTATCGCTTCCTCGCAGGCGCAAGCTCAGGTCAATCTTGTGGACGCACAGTTGCGCCGGGAGTATCCGCGCTCGGGCGAGCGCCTGGCGCTGCTCACCCTGGAGACACCGCGCGGGGTGGCGGAACCTGGGACGCGGCACAGGGTGGCCCAACCGGTGATCATGCTGGCCGCGCTTGTCGCCCTCGTGCTTCTGATTGCCTGCGCGAATGTCGCCACACTGCTGTTGACTCGCGGCGTGGAAAGGCGGCGCGAAGTGTCGATCCGCATCGCCCTGGGTGCCGGGCGCGCACGCGTCTGTCAGCAAGTTCTTGCCGAGAGTCTGCTTCTGAGCGTCGTCGGCGCGGCAGTCGGTTTGGCCTCGGCCTTGTGGGTCAATCGCGTTCAGGAGCGAGCACTGGGGTCATTGCCGTCTCCGATAGCCCTCGGCCTCGATCTTTCAATCGACTGGCGGGTGCTCCTGTTTGTGCTCGGCGCCGCCATCGCGACTACGATCCTCTTCGGCCTGTTGCCTGCCATGAGCCTCTCCAAGACCGAACTCATCCCGGCGCTCAAAGGAAGCCAAAGCGGCCTCGAAGCCCATCGGCGGAGATTCTCGCTCCGCAATCTCTACGCTGTCGCCCAAGTCGCTATCTCACTCATGCTGTTGATCGTCGCGGGCCTGTTCATCCGTTCCCTCGACCGGGCGAGCCGGGTCGACGCAGGCTTCCCCACGCGCGGTCTGATTTCCGCCCGGGTGTTCATCCCGCGCCCCGAGTTCAACGACGAGACGGGCCGGGACCTTTACCGCCGCCTTTTGCTCCGGATTCGCAACCTCCCGGGGGTGAGCAGTGCTACGGTGTCCTATGCTTCGCCCATGCTCACGATGTCGAAATGGGTTGCGCCCGACGAAGCGCGTGGAGGCCGTCCGCCCGTAGCGACCGGCGCGAACATCGTCGGGCCGGATTACTTCTCGACCTTGGGCGTATCATTAGCGCGCGGGCGCACGTTCTCCACATGGGACACTGCGTCGGCGCCCGCGGTGGTGATTGTCAATGAGGTTCTTGCCGAGCGCTACTGGCCGGGAGGAAACGCCGTCGGCAAGACCATCTGTGTGGGGCGAGAGTGTGAACGCGGAGCGGGCGTGCGCGCCGAGATCGTGGGAATAGCCAGGAATGCGGCGTATTCATCGCTCGACTCGGCTGCGCGGCCATTCCTCTTTTTTCCGATCGAACAGAACTTCGCCGCCTACGTATCGGTGCTGATCCGGACCGGGGACGGGTTCACGTCCGATACTCCGCAGCGTTTGCGACAGGCCTTGCGGCAGGTTGACGACCGGTTGCGGGTTTACGAGATCGGCACGATCGACGACCAGATGGCGCAATCGCTGTGGCAACTGCGATGGGAGGCGTCCGTCTTGGGTGCCTTTGGGGCGCTGGCCTTGTTGGTTGCGGTCGTTGGTGTGTATGCCGTGTTTTCTTTTAGCGCCGGGCAGCGGGTAAGGGAATTCGGGATTCGTATCGCTCTGGGAGCACGGGGTCGCGATGTCCTTTGGCTCGTGATCGGCGAGGGGTTGGCGCTCGGTCTGGCCGGAGTCTCGATCGGCCTGGTCTGCTCGGTGGCTTGCACCTGGCTCTTGCGCGGCTTCCTATACGGGCTCAGCCCGACCGACGAGACGACATTCGGGCTGGTTATCGTCCTATGGTTCGCAGTTATTGTGGTGGCGAGTTGCGTCCCGGCCTATCGTTCAACGCGGGTCGATCCGGCGGCCTCCCTCAGATGTGAATGAAGTTTTCCGGCAGAACGGCGGGCAGTGTTGATAGCGCGGTGCGGCCAGGCAGGACCTATGTTTTGCACTCGTCGCAGGCGTGTGCACAAAGCAATCTCAATGTGTACGGATGGCCGGACCAGCCATGTGTCGGATCATCTGCGGTTCAATCCACCCAGTAAATGACCCCTTCCCGCACCTTCTCCTTGTACTCCCACCACTTCTTCCCCAACTCCGCCAGCGTCGCGTTGTCGCGCCCGAGTATGAACGCGGTCATGTGCTCCTCCTCCTGCCGAAGCGCCACGAAGCCGCGATGCTTCGCCATCGCCTCCTCCAACTCCCGGTCACCGTCGAAGTGGATTTGGTCGTACCGCATCATCAGCAGTCCATTCAGTTTCGGATACCGGCTCCATGCATCCTTTCCCACGTGGTAGTGCACCCGCTGCCCTTTCAGGAACGCGTCCTGCACGTCCGGATCGGACACAAGCGCCACTACCGAAAACCGGAACTGCAGCCCGTCCGCGTCGTCTCCCAGCGCCGCCCGCGCCGCCGCCAGATAAGGCCGCGCGAACCCGTCGTAGAGCGTCCTTTGCTGTGCGAGCGCGGCGCGCAGGATCGGCAGCACCGCCTTCGCCAGCCGTGGGATGTACGGGTCCGTGTACGGCTCGTCGAGCGTTTGCCCCTGCCGCTCCGCTTGCAGGAGTCCCACCGCGGTGGCCAGCGCTTCGTTCAAGTACATGTAGAACGCTTGCCCCGATGCGTCTCCCGCCTCGACGAACTGCCGCATGAGCGCGTCCTTCCGCGGGCTCGGAGCCAGTTGGTACATCGCGTGCGTGAACTCGTGTGCTGCCACCCACCCGGCATCGCTCCCTCTGGCTTTGTGTACCAGCTCCAGGGCAAAATGGTTCCGGATAGCGGTCCCGTCCGCGTGCTCGCCATCGTACTCCGGGCTCGGCACCACGTGCAGGTAGTACTCCCGTGATTCCGGCTGCGTCTCGAGGAACGCCGCGGCTGCCGCCGCCGTCTCCGCCACGCCCGATTTCGCGAACTCCGCCTGAATATCCTTGAAGTGCTTCGCTACGATCGGCTGCCCAGTGGCCACCCACCACGGGTGGAGCCGCTTGCCGAAGTACTCCAACACTTCCCCGATCCGCTCTGCTTGCGACGCCGTTATCAGCCTTCTCGCCCGCCTGCGAAAATCCGCCGCCGATTTCGACCCGAACATCGTGGCCAGCACTCTCTGCCGGATCTCGTATGCCCGCATGTACTCGAAATCGTTCGGCAGATAAGGCAGCGGTCGAGGGGCTGGCGCTGCTTTCTCCAGTTCGTCCATCACCCCGGTGAATGCGTCAAAGTGCTTTCCGTCCTCGGGCGTCGGCCTGTACTTGTCGTTCCAGAACCGCATGTAGATGTCGCGGCTGCAAACCATCTGCCCCGTCGTGCATGCCGTGTGATAGACCGTGTTCGCGAACTCGGTCGCGTCGGCGTGGAAGTGCAAGGGCGCCGTCGCGGCCACGGCCAAGAGCAGTAGCATTGTCCGAGTTTACTGTACGCGTCATTCGATCGCCGCCTGAAAAATCGAGTTTGAAAAATCGCGATCATCAGGAAGCCGAAGTGGGCTCGAGTCTGTGGGGTGACTGTTCAACTGAGCTGCAGAGAAGAACACCTTTAGTAGAACGCGCGTGATGAAATCATTCGTAGCGGAGATGTGGAGCAACAGCAATTGGCTCCCCATCGTGGATTTCACCGATTTCCCGCCCAAATTCCTGTGGACCATCGCACTCAGGCCCGGTGAGTCTGACACCAAGTTGCGCTGATTGCAGTCACCGCGGACCGCAGCCTCTAGTCCGCATCCTCAGCAGTTGTTCCTGCTAGAGTGAGCTGATGCAGCGCCTGCTCCCTCTCACTTGCCTGGCTTTTCTACCGTTCACGCCCGGTTTTGGCCAGGCGATCGGCAAGCCGGTGCCCTCGCGCGACTACATCACCGCGCGCGTCGCCGACCTGCGCAAGATCTTCACGCCGGAAGGCATCGAAGCTCTCGAAGAGGTGAATATCGAAGGCTCCCGGCAATGGATTTCCATTCGCGGCCTGAATGTCGCCAACCCCGTCCTCCTCATGATTCACGGTGGACCCGGCTCACCCATGATGCCCGTCAGTTGGGCGTATCAGGCACCCTGGGAGGACTTCTTCACCGTCGTCCAATGGGACCAGCGCGGGGCAGGCAAGAGTTACAACACCGCTTCTCTCGACGATCTGACCAAAACCGTCAGCCCGGATCGCATCTATCAGGATGCGGAGGCGATCGTCGCCTATCTGCGAAAGCGTTTCAATAAGGACAAGATCTTCGCCATGGGGTTTTCGTGGGGAACCAACGTCGGCGTTCACCTCGCAAAGCGGCGTCCGGAATGGCTCTACGCATACGTCGGAGTGGGTCAAACCGCCGGAACCGACAGCGAGAAATACATCTACGAGCGGCTGCTCGAGCTCGCTCGCAGAGCCAACAATCAGGCCGCCATCCGCGAACTGGAAGGCATCGCGCCCTATCCACAGGATGAGCCCGCCTTTCTCCGCAAGATCAACATCGTAAGAAAATGGGCGCGCGTCTTCAACGGCGGCTGGTATGGCCGCGACAACTTCGACCTGTTTTACTCTCTGCAGGATTGGGCCCCGGAATACACCCAGGCGGATCTCGAAGCTCAGACCCCAACCTATCGCCTGGCGGGCACGAATATTGTTCCGGCTCTCCGCCGCGCCAGCATTCGCGACCTTGGCCCGCGCTTCGACACCCCCGTCATTCTGTTGATGGGCCGCTACGATCTCCACACGCCCTACGCGAAGGCGAAAGAATATTTCGACTGGATTGAAGCTCCAAAAAAGAAGTTCATAACCTTCGAACGCAGCGCGCACTTTCTCATGTTCGAGGAGCCCGGGCGGTTTCTAATGACGCTCGTCCAGGAAGTCCTGCCCCTCGCCGGACCTCAACCCGTTTTTTCGAACAACATGCCGTAAACCCGGCACCTCGGGCCCGTCATGCTCAACAACACCGAAGGAATCGACGCCTTCCTGGCGGTGACTAAGACGCTCGCCGAGATTATCGCCCCTGCGAATCGCCGAGCCAAAGCCTCCGCCAGCGCTTGGAATCCGCCGCTTCTTACGCCCGGCGCTTAAAAAACCAGACCACATCATCGCGCTGAACGAAGTCCATGGGCGGCGGCTCATCCGCGATTGCGTCGGTGAGGCGCCGGCAAGCTCCGGCGGTATCGTCCCCGGCGCGGTGGCCGTTACTTCAGCATCAGATACAATTCCGGCGGCAGACTCTCATCCACTTCGACACCGGGCAGCGCAAGACGGAGATCCGCGCCGATAAGGCCGGAGTCTTTGATATAGACCTTGTGGATGCTCATTCCGGTGAGCACTTTAGGGATGCCTGCAAACTGGTTGTTGTATAGATCGAGAGTTTCGAGGCCGCTTAGGGCGGCGAGGCTTTCAGGCAGACCCTTGAGCCCGTTGGAGCTGAGGCCGAGGCGCTTACAGTGCTTCAGCTCGCCGATCTTCGCGGGAACCGTCCGTAGCGAATTATCATCCAGGCCGACTCCCTCGAGATGTGGCAACCGGGCCAGGAGCTTCACCGCCTCGACGAAATCCAGGTCCGGGCTTCCGCCCAAATAGATCGCGCGAAGGGTTACCAGGTTTCCGAGCTGGGGAGGCAGTCGCTTCAACTCGTTGCGATGAAGGATCAGTGTCTCCAGATTCTTCAGGCCGTCAATCCCATCCGGCAAGGTCTCCAACTTGGTCTGGTTCAGGATCAGCGTCCGCGCCTCGGCTGGACGGGCAAGGGCCTCATCGAGCGAGGTGAACACGCCGGAATCGGCGGCAAACATCGACGTCATTGTCACCGATAACACCGTGAATCGCGCGATCGATGATTGCCGGCTCATTTCCAGATGATCTCCGCTGGGTACTTCATTCAATATAGCCTTTACTCCGTCTCTCACCGCGGAGCGGGCCAGCGAGCCGATGCCCAAGCCAGGCACAGGGCCCAAACTATCGCGAATCCAGCGCTCCCGAAGCACTCGATTCTTTAAAAGATACCCGATGAGGTGCGACCGTCGGCCGTTCATCCATCCGGACACGCGATCAAATACATAATTTCCGCTTGCATACCGTCGCTTCCTCTCCTATACTGAACCACATGGTTCACCGTTACCGGCCCCAGCCGGATGCCTTGTTCGCCGCACTCCTCAACGCACCGGCCAGACCATGAAAAAGCCTTCGAACAAGACCGAGACTGGCACGAAGCTGCTGGCCGCTATGACCGGGAGGGCGAGCGCCGCGAAGACCGCCGACGGCGATAAGCCCGTGTTCGCCTATATCGCCAGCCTGCCGCAGCCGCAGCGCGCGATCGCTGAACGTATCGATGCTCTCGCCGCCAGTACATTGCCAGGCCTCCAGCGTGGCGTGAAGTGGGGAATGGCGTACTACGGTGTGGGCGGAGGCTGGTGCTTCTCCTCCGGTGCCTTTATCGGTCACGTCAAAGTGATGTTCATACGAGGCACCGATATGAAGCCTGAACCGCCGGTGACGCCGGTCGGGATGGGCAAGTCCACGCGGGGCGTTGAACTGGCATCCGTGGACGATCTCGACGAGCATCAGCTAGCCTCGTGGATGAAGCAGTCAGCTGCGAATCCATTTATCGGGGGCAAGAAGAAAACGGCGTGAAGCCGTCTCTGCTTCGGCAGAAGTAAGACGAGAAGGAGAACTCGATGGATTTCCTGCGCGACATCAAATATGCTGTTCGGTCGCTCGGCCGGACTAAGGGCCTCGCCGTTGCCGTCATCCTTACGCTCGCGTTGGGAATCGGAGCGAACGCGGCGATCTTCACGCTCGTGCGCGGCGTTCTTCTGCGCCCTCTCGTGAACCGCGGCGAGGACCAGCTCGTCTACATCCGCCAGAGCGCCCCCGGCATCGGCGCGAACAATGTGAATTTTTCAGTGCCCGAACTCGACGACCTGCGCGCCAGTTTGAGATCCTTCACCGAGTTCGGCGATTTTTCCGTCATCGGCTTCAGCATGATCGGCCTCGGCGAGCCGCGCGAGCTCAAAGCCGGCGTGGTCGGAGGATCATATTTCAACACCATGGGTCTGCGTCCGGTGCTTGGCCGCCTCCTCGATATGCGCGACGACGGGCCGAAAGCCGCAGGCGCCATCGTGCTTACTCACCGGTTCTGGATGACCCAGTTCCGTGGCGACCCGTCGGTGCTCGGCAAGACGGTCCGGCTGGAATCGTTCGGCCCGGCGACATCAGGGACGATCGTGGGCGTTCTCGAGCCCTCGCTTCCGTATCCCGCCGACACCGAGATCATCGCCAATATCGTGACTAGCCCGCATCATCTTTCGGCGACCATGGCCAAGGGGCGGGTGCACCGCATGACCGAATTCTTCGGGCGCCTGGCTCCCGGCGTTACCATCGAACAGGCCCGCGCCGAGTTGGAGACGGCTTACGGCGCGATGATTCGCGAGCATCGCGAAGCTTATCCTGAGCAGGCGCATTACAAGATCAGCGCAGTGAAACTGCGCGACCAGATCACGTCGCAGGCCCGGACGATTCTTCTGGTTCTGATGGGCGCGAGCGTGCTGGTGTTCGTCATCGCTGTTTCGAACGTCGCCAACCTGATCCTCGCGCGAACGGTGCGGCGCGAAAGCGAGCTGTCCGTCCGCGCCGCGCTGGGAGCTTCGAAGGCGACGCTGCGTCGAACGCTGCTGGCCGATAGTCTGATCCTTTGCGGAGCCGGTGCGCTGCTCGGCGTCTTGAGCGCGAAGCCGATGGTGGCGGTGCTAGCCCGCTACGCGTCGCGATTTTCCGTTCGCGCGCTCGACGTGACTGTGGACTCGAGCATGCTGGCCATCGGCGCGGTGTTGGCGATCGCCGCCGCGGTCCTGCTAGCCTGCGTTCCACGCCTGCCCGCGGGCGAGTCCTCGAAAGGATTGAGCCTGGCCAGTGGAGGCGCGCGCGTAACCGGCGCGAGCACCGCGCGGCAACGGATATTCGCGGTGGTCCAGGTTGCCGCCTGTTTTGTGCTGCTGGCCGGTGCGAGCATGCTGCTCAAAACTCTCCTGGCCCTTCAGACAGCGCAGACCGGAATTGATACGCGGCACGTGTTGGCCGTGAACGTGCCGATGATGACCTTCGGAAAATCGCCGGAGCAGATAAAAGCGTTTTATCGCGAATGCATCCGTCGCTTGATGCAGCTTCCCGGTGTCGACCAGGTGGCGCTCGGCAGCTCAGTGCCGTGGCGGGACGCCGGGCAGGACCCGGAATTCCAGTTCACGGCGGATGGGCACGTCTCCAGTGAAAACGATCCGAGAGCTCGCTGGCGCGTCGTCTCCCCCGCCTTCTTCGCCGCTCTGGGCGTTCCCTTCGCGTCAGGCCGGGACTTCGACGAACGCGACCGCGTCGACAGCGAACCCGTGGTGATCGTCAGCCAGAGCTGGGCGAAACGCATGTTCCCCGGCCAGGAGGCCGTGGGTCGCCACATGAAGTGGAGCGATCCGGTCATGAAATTCCTCGGTGTCGACCTGAAGCCCATGCGGATCGTCGGCGTCGTTCCCGATATCGAGGATATGCAAGTCAAGCCCGGTCCCGCGGTCACCGTGTACCAGCCCTTCGAGCAGGCGCAGTTTGGCGGACGCATGTTCGTTCACACCCACGGCGATCCGAATTCGCTGGCGGCCCCGTTGCTGCGCACCATCCGCAACTTGTCCCCCGACCAGGTGGTGGAGCGCGCGGCGACGCTCGAAGATATCCGCCTGGAAGCGCTGACGCCGGAACGGCTGAACACAATCGTCTTCGGAGGAGTTGCCGCCGTGGCGCTGATGATCGCGGTAGTGGGGGTGGCAGGTGTGCTCGCGTTCTCGGTGAGCGGGCGTGTGCGCGAGTTCGGCATCCGCCTGGCGATCGGGTCCCAGCCTCGCGATCTCATAACGCGCGTGGTAGGCGAAGGCGCTGCCATCGCGGCGATCGGAATCGGGGCTGGAATGGTCGCCGGATTTGCTCTGATGACTCTCGCCCACGGTGTGTTGAGCGAAGCGCAATCCCCGCCGCCGGTCGTCGTTGCGGAGTCGGCCTTGGTACTGATGGGGTCCGCGATAATCGCCTCTTTCGTGCCGGCCAGGCGCGCGGCGATGGTCGACGTGATGCAAGCCCTGCGGTCGGAATGACGTGCCTGGGAGCCGCTTTACGCTTCGCTCGGACCATTGGATGAGGCGTCGACAAGCTCCACATCAGCCGGTCGTATGGGGCTACCCGCTTGACTCCCGAGCGAAAATACGATATCCAGGACGAACATCTGGGCAGGGAGAAAGGGAACCTCATGAACATTTTTCGAAGTGTGGCGACGGGCATGCTCGTCGGTGGCTCGCTTCTGGCTCAAGGACCAACCGGCGGCAGTATCAGCGGAACCGTGAAAGATACAACGGGCGCCGTTATCGCGAGCGCCAGCGTGGTGGCTACGAGCCCCTCGCTGCAGGGCGAGCAGTCCACGACGACAAATAGTCAGGGAGTGTACCGGTTCCCGCTTCTTCCCGTGGGGACCTACAAGATCACCTACAGTGCCGCGGGATTCGGCACGGTGATGCGCGATGGAATCGAAGTCAAGATCGGCTTCGCCGACGTGCTGGACGTTGCGCTTGGGCTGGCCACACAGCAGCAGTCTATCGTTGTCATGAGCGAGGCTCCGCTTGTCGATACCCAGAATTCGAACCTGCAGAATAACTTCAGCACGCAGCAGATTCTGAACATTCCTAATGCTCGTGATATGTGGTCGATCATCGCGGTTGCTCCCGGAATGTCGGTAAATCGCTTCGATGTGGGCGGGTCGACGGCCGGGACCCAGACCTCTTACTCCGCTTACGGGCTGGGCAACATGCAGGTGAACACCATCAGCGGCAACGCGCCCTCGCAGAATCGCGTTCAAATCGATGGCGTGAACACCACGGAGGGCACCGGGTCGGCGGGCTTCTACTTCGACTACGGTTCATTTGCCGAGTTTCAGCTCTCCACGGCGGCGAACGACGCTTCCATGCCGACGCCCGGTACGCAGGTGAACGCTGTCATCAAAACGGGTAGCAACGCGCTTCACGGCGAAGCGTACTTCGATTACGAGAATCCCAATTTCCAGGGCACGAACATCAGCGATACGCAACTCCGGCTTGGGGCCGGGACCGGAACCCGCATCACCAAATATCAGGACGCGAACGGCAGCATCGGCGGTCCCATTGTTCACGACCGGCTTTGGTATTTCGTGTCGATACGCGACCAATCGCTCGGCAACACGGTGACGGGGTTCCCCGCAAACAATCCCGGAGCCGGGCCCAACTTCGAGACCGAACTGCAGAACATCACCTACAAGCTCTCCACCCAGATCAATCAGAATCACCGTATTTCGCACTATGTCCAGTGGGGACGCAAGAAACAGCCGGAACGTGGTGCCGCTGCCAATTACTACGCCGACGCCATCTATAAGCAAAACAGCTTTTCGTGGGCCGGCAACATCCAGTGGGACGGCGTGCTCACTCCGCGCTTCTTCGTGAGCGCTCGTATTGCCACCTTCGGCTATGATTGGCCAAACACCCCATATCCGAATTCGGCCGGCGTGATCGATTTTCGCCGGCAGGAGCTTCAGACCGGTAATCTCGCCGGCGGCTACGACCCGTACCGCTACAATCGGCGCCGTTGGCAATTCGAACCGACCGGGAGTTACTTCGTCGATAACTTTCTGCACGCCAACCATCAGTTCAAATTCGGGTGGGTATCCGAGCGCGAGTATCTCGACTACGAGACGTACGGCTGGCGCGATCATCTTCAACTCATCTTCAACAGCTCTCCGGGAGCACCTGACTTCACCACCCCGTTTCGCGTGCAGATCGACAACGACCCCGCTATTGCCCAGGACTACCTATGGCACCATGGCGCCTATCTGCAGGACCAGATCAAGATCGGTTCACGCGTTACCCTCAACGCCGGCGTACGGTGGGACTTCTATAATTCCTACGAGCCAGCCGAACAAATCCGCTCCGATTCACCCTACCGGGGATTCTTCTACGCAGGACAGCCATTGCCGAATGGCTTCTCGATTCCAGCGTCCTATCCGGACTACAAGATTCCGGCGCGGGACAGCCTTTTACGGTATCCGCACGCAATCGTGCCGAGGTTCGGCATTGCCTGGGACATCACCGGCAAGGGACGAACGATCCTGAAAATGAACTACGGGCGGTTCTACTCGAATCCGGCAACTTCGTTCGGCCAAAACGTAAACGGGATGCAGGAGGCAACCTACACGTTCGCGTGGAACGATTTGAACGGAGATAAGTTGTTTCAGCCAAACGAATTCGGCAACTTCGTGTCGAGCACGGGAACTTACGTGAGCGTGGATCCTAAGATCAAGCAGCCTTTCTCAAACGATGTGGGCATCTTCCTTGAGAAGCAGGTCGGCGCTGATTTCTCTCTGCGGGCGGGGTTCGTTTACAAGGATTTGCTGCACGACTGGCAGTTAGTGGAAATCGGTCGCCCGGGCTCACTCTATACGCAGCAGGTAGCGGCGTACGATCCCGGTCCTGACGGTGTAAAGGGTAACGCGGACGACAAAGGCAGCTTTACAGTTTGGGACATTCCCTCGAGTTCGGCCCTTCCTCCGAGTAAGAAGCAATATCAGACGCCGGACGACAACAATCAACACTACAAGAATCTGGAGTTTACTCTAACCAAGCGAATGTCCCGGCGCTGGATGCTGCAAGGCAGTTACTACTATACTTGGGGCGATTACCTGCTCAACGGCCATCCGGTAAGTCCGAATGATCTGATTAACAACAACGTCGATTTTACTTTGTGGACAGCGAAGCTGACGGGCAGCTATCAGGCCCCTTGGGGCATCTTGATCGCCCCTGTGGTGCGTGGCCAGGCGGGCGCGCCGCTTGACCGCATCGTCCAGGTTACCGGGTTGCGCTCCGGCACATTCAACGCTCCCGTTGACCCCGTCGGCGCATGGCGCCAGGACAACGTATGGCTGGTAGACACTCGCATATCGAAACAGTTCACGTTCCACGAGCGCTTCCGGCTTAGCGGCTTATTCGACGTATTCAACATGTTGAACAGTAATGCGGACCAGAACCAGGACAATGTCACCGGTGTCAGAACGTTGATACTGAAAGGGCAGACGACCACCTACCAGCGTTTCCTCCGGCCTACGACGGTTGTCGGGCCGCGTGTGTTCCGATTGGGTGTGCGCTTCCAGTTCTAGCCGCAGGCGCGAGAAGCGCGCCCGCACTCCTGCGATCAACGGTCGGGATTTGGTTTGCTCGCAGGGGTGCCTGGCGCGCCGGCTGCGGATGCTGCGGCCCGCTTCAGGTCGGCTTTGTACTCGGCGTTCTCGAATCCGACCGATTTCGCGAACGCATCCATCTGTTCACTCTGCGCGTAATCGGCCGGTGTGCGCCGGTCGTAAATATTTGCCTTCGCGGCAATGACACATTGATCCGAGCGGCAGTTGTGCGAGTTTACCGATCCGAGTTTTTCGAGTAACGCCACGGTGGCAGGATGTGGTATGCCGAACCGAGTCGGTCCGTTCGCCATGTCCGCAACGGTGTCTCCCGCTTTACTCTTGACATCCACCTTGGCGCCCTTCGATACGAGGTATTTCACCATCTCGTCATTACCCAGATAGGCGGCGCCATGGAGCGCAGTGTAGCCCCGCAAGTCCGCCAGGTTGACATCGTTGCCCAGTTCGACAGCGTACTTCACGGCGTCGAGCGCCGGATATGGTGCGTTGACACTCCAGTTGCCGGCCCAACCGATTCCCGCCGCAGCCATGAGTACGGTCTCGCCGTCTTTGGTCTTAATGGACGCGTCGGCGCCATGAGCAACCAGCAGCTTCATGGCTTCGATGTCGCTCGACTGCGCCGCGCGCCAGAGCGGAGTCGCACCAGTGGGATCCACCCAGGTGTAGTCGTTCGTGTAGGAGCGGAACCACAGTTTCTCACCGAGCTGCGCGTTGACTTTGGCGCCGTGGTCAAGCAGCGCCGCCATCAGATCGAGATAACCGGTCCGCTCCTGATCGGTCTTCGGCTGCGGCACCCAGGTCTTGGGCGCCCACTGAACGTCGATGACAGCATAGAGGGCGGCCAATCCCGATTTGTTCGCCAGGTTCGGATCGGCGCCGTGTTCGAGCAGTAACTTGGCGACGTCATAGTGACCGTTCATGATGGCCATGACTAAAGGGCTGGTCTTCTCTCCCTCACTCACGTGGTTGACATCCGCCTTGCCTTCGATCAGAGCCTGCGCTGTCTCGAAATGACCTTCACGAACGGCATAGAGCAGCGCCGTCATGCCGCCGTGCGAGTCTGCGCCAATTCTGCGAGGTCCCCGCGCTGCTACGTCGCCGGCCTTCGACCGTTGTGCGGGGCGCTCCGGAGCATAATGCGCGGCTGACAGGCCCAGTGATCGCGCAAGAAGGTCCAAAGCTGCGCGGTCGAATGCGCTGGTGTCCGCGCGGTAGATGGCCGAGTCAAACCCGAGAGACCGCGCGAGCGCATCGAGCGAGTCACTTGCAGCGGGAACTGCTTTGGCTCCGGCCGGATTCTCCTCGACGATATTGCCGTCCATATCGAAGCGAACACGAGCCAGTTTTCTGACGGTGGTCGCCAGGTTTGGATTCGCGCCGCGAGCGAGAAGTGCGCGAGCTACCTCCGCCCGATTGAGATTCGCCGCAAACATCAGGGCAGTCTGGCCGTGAGCCGCCTCTTTGGCGTCAACCGCAGCGCCCTTGTCCAGCAGAAGCTTAACCGCTCCGACACTGCCGGAGGCGGCAGCCATCATCAGTGCGGTGGTGCCGTTCGCCTTGCTGGAGTTAGGGTCGGCTCCTGCGCCGAGCAGCAACTCGATCATGGATGGGTCGCCGTTCATGCAGGCCATGAACAGCGGAGTGATACCGCCGTTGCGAGTCGCTCCCTTTATGTCTGCGCCGGCCTCAAGAAGGGTCTTCGCAAGCGGAAGATCGTCGTTATAAACGGCCCAGTGAAGCGCGGTAGCGCCGTCACCTTGAGCGCCATTTACGGGCGCATTCTGTTTCAGCAGCGAAGCAACTTTAGCACGGTCACCGCGCTGCGCGGCATCTGCCAGGCGGGCGTCGGAAGCCGCGGCGGCCGCTGCGCATATCAGTAAGAAAAATGCCACTCTCATTTGCGCTGTCCTCAGATGGCAACTTCTCCGGCACTGTCGCCGAAGCTGTCCACGTTGACGCCGAGTTTGTGAAGCATGGTGAGGAGGATGTTTGCCATTGGGGTGCCGTCCTCGCACTTTAAATGCAAGTTGCCCTTCAGTTCTCCATTCGCATGGCCCATCAGGAAGACCGGCACACGCTTGTGATTATGGACATTGCCGTCGCCCATGGGACTTCCATACAAAATCATCGAGTGGTCGAGCAGATTGCCGTCCCCGTCGGGCGTGTCTTTGAGTTTCTGGAAGAAATACGGGAGCAGGCTGACGTGGTACCGGTTCAACTTGGCAAATTCCGCAATCTTCGCGGGGTTCTCCTGGTGATGCGAGCAGGGATGAAAGGGTGTCTTTACGCCGCTCTGCGGGAACACACGCGTGCTGACGTCACGGCTCATCTTGAACGCTGAGACCCGCGTGGTTTCAGTCATGAAGGCCAGTGCCTGAATATCGAACATCAGTCGAACGTGTTCTTCGTACGAGTCGGGAACTCCCAGCGGCGCCGAGGGCAGCGCGCGTGCTTCGCCGCTCGAGTTGTACTTTTCAATCCGCTGGATCCGGCGCTCGAGCTCACGGACGTCGTCGAGGTATTCGTTCAGGCGCCGGCGGTCTGCGGGTCCGAGGTCCTTTGAAAGGCGGGCCGCGTCGCGCGAAATCCAGTCAAGGATGCTCTTGTTGACTTTCTGGCGAGCGCTCCGCTCCTGAGCCGTGGTGCCCTCGCCGAAGAGGTTTTCAAAGGCCATTCGCGGATCGATGATCATTGGTAGCGGCTGCGTGGGTGAAGACCAGCTGATCGTGTCCGCGTAAACGCAGGCATAGTGATAGTCGCAAGCCCCTGAGGCGTCAACATACTCGATGCAGAGTTGGATGGACGGAAGAGGCGTATCCTGACCGAACTTCTGCGCATAGAGCTGATCGATTGAGATTCCAGCCTGGTAATCGGAGCCTTCCGTCATCTTCGGGTGGGCAGCCGTGAGGTACACCGCGCTTGAACGGAAGTGATCCGCGCCTTCCTCGCCGGGCGACCAGGCGGTAGCCGGGTGCAGGTCCGTGTGGCTGACGATCGTCATGTAGTCTCGAAAGTCCTTCAGCGGTTCGAGCGTCTGCGTGAACTCGAAGTCAGCTCCCACCTTTGAGGGCGACCAATAATGCTTGTCGGTACCGTCGCCCGTGCTGCCGGCAGCGCCATGAACCATCTCGATACAGGCGAGGCGCGTCTTGCCCGCCGCCGCCGTCTTCTTGATCGGCGTAGCCGCCGGCGCCATCGCGTCCAGGAACGGCAGGGCGACCGCTGTGCCCATACCTCTCAATACCATTCGCCTCGAAAGATGCTTCCTGCTTAAGAACATACCGGGCTCCTTCAGTGTTTCGCCGCCACCGCGCTAATTGAGTTCATATCGACATCGTCGGCTTTCCGCACCTGGAATGGGGTGCTCTTTACAACACCCAAAACGAATGCCGCGAACCGATTCTCTTTCCTTGCCGCCTCGTGCTCGATCTGCCTGACGAACGGCATGTCGGGATAATCCACCACTCGGCCCAAACCATAAGCGAGCAGATTCTCCGTGAACGTGCCGAGAAACGCATCTGAGTGGTTAAGGATGGCGCGCCGCAGGCTTGCTGGCCCATCCAGTTTCACGCCGTCGAAAAGTTCGCCCGATGAATCGATCTTCGATCCGCTATCGTTGGCTCGCCATGCGCCGGTGACATCGAAGTTCTCCAATGCAAACCCGATGGGGTCCATCAGCTTGTGACAGGATGCACAGGCGGGATTCTTCCGATGCTCCTCGAGACGCTCGCGGACCGATTGGGGTTTGGCCAGTTCCGCCGACTCTTTCAGGGCCGGCACGTTCGGCGGCGGTGCGGGCGGTGCGGTTCCGAGCAAGACCTCCATCACGTACTTTCCGCGTTGGACGGGTGATGTGCGCGTGGCTGTGGAAGTGATCATCAACACGCTGCCGTGGCCAAGCAGGCCGTAGCGGTTCGGATCCTTGAGCGTTACGCGGCGGAAGCGGTTCCCAAGAATATTGGGGATGCCGTAGTGCATGGCCAGGCGCTCATTGACGAACGTGTAGCTTGCATCGAGCAGTTCAGTGATCGGACGGTCATCGCGGCGAATGGTGTCGAACAACATTTCGGTTTCTTGCAGCATGGCAAGAGAGAGCGTACGGTCGAAATCGGGGTACTCGAACAGGTCCGGACTCACGTCGCGGAGGTTCTGTAAACGCAGCCACTGGTACGCGAAATTCTTGGTAAGCGCTTCCGATCGCGGGTCGGCCAGCATGCGGCGCGTTTGCGCTTCGAGCGTGTCGGGCCGATGAAGTGTGCCGGCTGCGGCCGCGGCGAGGAGTGGTTCATCAGGCGAACTGCTCCACAGGAAGAAGGCGAGGCGGGACGCAAGTTCGACATCGGAAATGCGGTAAACCGAGCCGGGTTCCAAAGCGGCCGGCTGGCGCTCAAAACGGAACACGAACTGTGGGCTCGCCAGAATTGCTTGAAGCGCCGTTCGAATGCCGGTTTCGAAATCGCCGTTGTTGCGGCCGGATTGATAAAACCCGAGTAGAGCCTCGATGTCGTTCGCCGAGGGAACATGACGGTAAGCTTGCCGCGCGAGGTTGGATACGATCTTTTTCGCGCAGGCAATTTCGTCCGCGCCCGGCGCGGGATGACAAACAAAAATGCGACGGCGACTCGGAGTATCTGAGATCCCAGCTACTTTCAGCGGGCCTGTCACCGAGAGTTCGTGTAAATGGGGCAGGGTGGTAATGCCTGGAACGGTTCCGGCGCTCACGTCGACCAGGCTCTGTTCCGCCATTCGGATCTCGTCTTCAATGGGGCCGTCAGCGATTTGCAGGAACGACGCCGAGATCCGCTGCGGACCGGCCTTGATATGGATGGGTTTCGTCTTGACGCCATCCGTGGCCAGCTTCCAGTTCGGATCGACATCGATCAATGCCGCGCGCTCGCCATTGACGGCGACCTCGATCTGTTGCCCCTTGCCTTGGTTCAGGCCGAACAGCGGTCCTGTAGGCGAGTAATAAAATCCCAGCTTGAAAACGTAATCGCCATCGGCGGGGAAGTTGTGCACCACGGATGTTCCGCCGCGAGTTCCCCACGGACTGCCCTCGGTGTGACGCGTCTGTGAGATGACGCGGGAGATTGAATATGTCGTCGTGAGAGCGGCGGCCTCGGGGTCGCCCACAGCGAGCCGGCTGATGCGTCCGGCGGCGCGCATATAGCCTTCCATGAGCGTCGGCGATACCGTGAGCACGTCTGACATGTTGTCAAAGCCGTGGCTCATGTCGTCCGGCGGCAGGAGCGACTTTACGTCCACCTCGAAACCGAGCAGATCGCGCACCACGTTTCCGTACTCGGTGCGGTTGAGCCGGTGTAGCGCGGGGCGGCCGGGGTTTGGATTGGCGAGCGCCGCCTGGTCAACGCTGTGCTCAAGCGAGGAGGCAAAAGTCTTCAAAGCGGAATCGGCGGGGCGCGGCATTCCGGGAGGCGGCATCATGCCGGCACGGACTTTACGAATCGCCTTCTCGATGGATTCGGCGCTGCTGGACGGATGCGTGAGATCGATACCCGCCCAGGAGAACCCGCCGGATTTTAGGCGTTCATTGTGGCAGCCGCTACAGTATTGCTGGATCGTCGACCGCTGTTGCGGAGTACCGCCGCTTTGCGCGTAGACGCAACCAACGGACAAAAGTACCCTGCCGGCAATACAGCCCAGCCGCATGCCTTCCCCTCCAGCGGCGAACGTGGTCGCCTAGGTTGAACTGGTGAGGTAGTTTAGCCTACGTGATTGTGGGAGTCAATCCCCTACCTCGTGCATTTTGTTTGACTTGGGCTACTGCGCGGCCGTTTTGGGAGCGAGCAGGCGCTGGATTTGAGCCACGGCGTAATTGACCTTCAAGTCGAAGAGCCGTTTGCCGAGTTCCGCAGTGGAGCGGCGGCCATCGCCGGAGATACCGTTGTTGACTCGCCGGGCATTCGGGTCCCGCGGTTCGCCCGGTTTGCGCATGGGATCACCGATGGCGTTGGCAACCAATTCCTTGCGAACCCACCCCTTGTCGCCGCCGAGGTAGAGCATCTCGGAAGTGTCTGGGATGCCGGCGTGCGAACTAAGTGGATACCCATTCTCGCCCAGCCATTTATCAAAGTCGCCGTTGGCTTTGGAATACACTTCGTCGCAGTAAACGATGCGAATGCCCTGGGGAGCGTATTTGTCGTCGAGCTTCTTGGCCACCTCACCGAGCTCCTTTTGCCCGCCGCCGTGATCGCCCATGACGACAACCGCTTTGAAACCGTTCTTGATCAGTTGCTCGACGATCTGCTCGTTGAGTGCCGCGAAGAGCGGACCGGTAAGCCCGATGGTTCCCGGCAACTCGGCATTGGCATTGTTCACGGAAAACGGCATCACCGGGGCGGCGATCGCGTTGCCGAGTTTCTCCGCGATGGCTAGCACGGTAGCGTGCCCCATCAGCGTGTGGCCGCCGTTGACATTCTGCGGACCGCGCTGCTCGGTGCCGCCATTGTAAACCAAGGCCGTGGTCTTGCCCGCCGCCAGAGCGCGTTTGACCTCCGGCCAGGTCATCATCTCGAAGTCGATGGACGATTGCGCAACCGCGCTGCCGCCCACTATTAGAAGCGAACACAGAGTCATTCCCAAGCGGTGCATCCGAGTATGATATAGCAATGCGTCTTGCCCTAGGGTGTGTGCTCTTGACCATGTCGGTGTGCGCTCAGGAGAAGCCGGCCGATCCCCCTGCTGCGTCGCGTGCGCTCCCACCGGAGCCGAAAAATCTGAAGATCCTGAAGGTGCAGAACGGTGGCGAAGTCAGTCAGGTGATGCGCACGTTCACCGCAGGACTCGGTGTGCAGTGCAGCTACTGCCATGTGCAAGGCAACTTCGCCAGTGATGAGAATCCCAAAAAGGCAGTGGCTCTTCGCATGATCGAAATGACACAGAAATTGAACGTGGGGTTCGGCGATAAAAAGATGCATGTCACGTGCTACACGTGTCACCGGGGCGAAGCGGAACCAAAGACCGCACCCAGCGGGGGATGAATAAAGGTACTAGTGCAGTACGGCTGGCCGACCGGCGACGAAAGGCAGTACGCGAGCGCTAACGACAATTCCGGAGTACGATATTCTCCCGGACGGATGCTTTGTGATGCTGCGCAGCGCGGCCCCGGCGGACATTCGCGCGATCGTCATGGTGCAGAACTGGTTCGAAGAAATGAAGCGCCGCGCACCCATGAACTAGGGCTGCGTTGCGGGCTACTGGGTTCGAATCCACGCTGGTCTGTCGCTCGCGCCCTTGTTGCCCGCGAGTGTTTTAGAAATCGACCCGCACCGCCAACTGCATCCGCCTTGCCAGGCCCGCCCCGGTGAATTGCCCAAAAGTGGATCCTGCCGTCACGCGTTGCCCGTAGGTAGCGCCAACACGATTGTCAAACCTTACCGTGGTATCCACGCTTGTGAACTGCGTGTGGTTGAACACGTTGTACGCCTCGGCGCGAAATTGCCCGCGCAACTTCTCCGTCAGTTTGAAATTCTTGAAAATCGATGTGTCGAAATTGTTGCGCCCCGGGCCGCGGAACACGTCTTTCGGAGCGTTACCCAGGGTGCCCTGCGCAGGAAGGCTGAAGGCATCGGGATTCAGGTTCATCCCAAACGTCCGCAGGTCTTTTGACAAGACCGGATTTGCCACCACGTTCGGCCGGGCCGCATCCGTGGGGGATCCCGACCAATTATTGGCGTTGCCGGTCTGCGTCCCCAGCGTAACCCCGAGCGGCGCTCCGCTCATCAGCGTCATGATGCCGGAAAGCTGCCACCCGTCGAGCACCGCAGACAACATGGGTTTCGCAAATCCGCCCACGGCGAGTCTCTGCGTCGCACGCGGAATCTGATATACCCAGCTCCCTTTCAAAATATGCGTCCGGTCATAACCTGCCTTGCCGTAGTTCCAGACCTTCGGACTCACCAGATTACTCAAGCTCGAAGTATCAATGTCGTCATAGTCCATTGCTTTGGACCATGTCCAGGCGAGCCCCCCGCTCAACCCATGCGTTAGGTACTTGTTCGCGGATGCCTGCAGCGAGTGGTAGCTCGAGTTCGTGTCGTAATCGTAGTAATAAATGTTGGTGTATCCGGCGTGAGGATACAGAAACTGATTGGGCAGCGCGGCATTATTATTGGTCGAGTCCAGGTTCGCGGGGTCGAGCGTTGTACCGGCCGGAATCGAGTTGAGATCCTTGCGCTCCAGCAGATGCCGTCCCAGCGTGCCGACGTAGGATACGTCCAGCAGCGTCTTGCCCGGCAGCGACCGCTGGATGCCAAAACTCATACTCATGGTCCGGCCGAGCACCCGATTCGCGCTCAAGCCCGATGTCGCGGAAGGGAATTGAAATCCCTGTGACGCCGCGATCGAAGCAAAGGTCCCGTAGTTGATGGTCGGTGTCAACTGATTGGGTGGATCCAAATGCAGCCCGTAGCCCCACAAGTCTTTTTCGTGGATCTCGTAGAACAAGCCGAATCCGCCGCGAATCGCCGTTTTTCCATCGCCAAACGGATCGAACGCGAAGCCGAAGCGCGGCGCCGCCTTGGGGCCGCTGTTCGTGCGAAGACCGCGCGGATAGCTGAGATTGGTCATCAGATTGACGGTGCCGTCAAATGGATCGCCGCTGCCCGGGGCGATCGCACCGATCAGAATGGCCGGATAGATGTTCCCGGTTGACGGGTCGCGGCCAACGCGAGTGTTATTCACTCTGGCGGGTGAAATGAACTGAACCGCCCGCGACGGATCCCACAGCGCCGGCACGAATCCGGCCTCCTGGCGGCGCGGACTATAAAAAGGCGTCGACCATCCGAATCGCATGCCGAAGTCGAGCGTCAACCGGCGGTGTATTTTCCAATTATCCTGAACGTACCATTCGTGGCTCACCGTGTTTTCGTAAAGCGGGGGCCGGGTGTTCGATTCGCGGTATGACTTAAAGCTCCCTACCAGCGCATTGGCGAACGGATGATTCGTGTCGCCCGGATTCGCGGAATCCACTGTAAAATCGTAGGTCCCATTCCACACGCCGGACTCGCCCTTGATCGCACGCCAAAATTCGTTGTAGTAACCAAACTTGGTGGTGTGCGGTCCGTACGTTTTCGTGACGGTCACATCGGTGAAAAACGTGGTCTCGGCGCCGCGTAGCGGAAATCGCGCATTCAAGCTTGTACCAATCGGGCTGCTCACGCCACCGCCCCCGAAGGTCATGTTGGGGACCAGATTCAGCGGATTTCCGCCGGCGTAGATTTGCGGCACCGCGAAACCGGCTTTCGTCCGATTCAGGCGATCCAGGTCCGCGTTATCCAGCGGGGTTCCGTCTTCGGTCCAACGCGTCATCCGCGTCGAGAATTCGAGAATCGTGGACCGATTCAGAATGCGGGTGCCCGCGAGAACCGGCGCGTGCGTGCCGTTGAGGTAGTGGCTGGGCATCCAGCCCCAGTTGGAATTGCCCGCGGAAACCGCCCATCCCTTCTGGTCCTCGCGCCAGGCGTTGTACTTCACCCACAGAGACGTTTTTTCATCCAGCACGAGGTCGAGGCGTTGCGAGGTCGAAATCTTCGGGATGTTGAGGCTCTCTTGCGTGGAGAAGTTGAAAGTGCCGTTCGTAATGCCGCTGTTGGTGGCATTCGGCAGGGGCAGCAGCGCCAACAGGGCGCGGCCGCTGGGTTCAATGCGGCTTGCCGGAATCCGGGCGCCGGGGAAACATCCGGCGGAGTTCGACGCGTTGCACACCGCGCCCGTCAACGGATCGCGAATCAAGGCCGGCGACGCTCCGTTACGAGTCTGCGAGAAGTCCCCGGACCGCTCGAGCGCTGTCGGCGTGGTGAGGTTGATGACCGATTGCGGCCGCCGCTCGTTGATGAACTCGAGCCCCGCGAAGAAGAACACCCTGGTTCGCGACCGCGATGTAAGGCCGGGCAAAAAGGCAGGCCCACCGATGGTAAATCCCGGAGTCCGCACGCGGCGCGGCGTCTGCGGCAGGCCTTGCCGGTTGTTGAAGAACTGGTTGGCGTTCATCCATTCATGCCGGTAGTAGTAATACGAGGATCCGTGATATTGATTGCTGCCGCCTTTTGTGATCGCCATAATCGCGGCCGCGGGCTTGCGGCCGAACTCCGCCTGATAATTCGAGGTCACGATGCGGACCGCCTGAATGGAATCGAGACTCACGAAGTTGTTGCCGTTGCCGCCGTTGGTATTGTCGGTAGAGGCCCCGTCGATGGTAATGTTGTTTCCATTCGATCGCATGCCGTTGATGTTGAACGACGCCCCGCCCGAGAAGCCTTGTACTTCAGCGGTCCCGGGACTGTCCACGACTCCGGGCATCAAGGCGACGAGCGTGGCGAAGTCGCGATTGATCACGGTCAGGTCGCGGATCTGCTCACTGGTCACGATGCCCGAGCGCTCGCCGCTCGCGGTTTGAACCTGCGAGCCGGCGTCCGCCTGTACCGTGACCGAACTGGACACCTCGCCCGGGGCGAGCTTGATGCCGCCCAGGGCGATGCTCTGATTTGCGGTGAGTTCGATGCCGGAGGCGGTGTACTTCTTGAAGCCGGGATGCACGGCTTCCAGGCGATACATCCCGGCGCGCACCGCGGTGAATTCAAATTCTCCCTCTTTGCCGGAGCGGCTCTCCCGCGATGCACCGGTGGATTCGGACACGAGCTTGAGTGCAACTCTTGGGATCACGGCTCCGGAGGTGTCCGTTGTCACACCGGTAATTGCGCCCGTCAGTTGCTGGCCGTTGAGGGACACAATGGGCACAACGGCAAACAAGATGACGAGTATTTTCATCGCTCGGCTCCCAGATTTAAATGACGCAATCCTACCACAGTGCGCAAAACCCAGGCGGGCATGCTCGGCGTGCTCATGCCCGAACCGCCGAAGTCAAACCAGCGGAAACGGGAAGGAGTTGAACGAGTGACCGCGCGCACGATTGACCCCGCGGGTGTCGGATATGGATTATGCTGTACTGACTGCTCCGGTAGACCATGCTTAGAAGAGATTTCATAGCGGCTGTCGCCACCGCCCCGGCGGTCATGCGAGCCGCCTCCTCGCCCCAGATCTCAGACCTGACGGCGGAACACGCTGTAAACAACCCGTACGGGTTGCGAACGGGGCCGGATGGCTATCTCTACGTGTGCGAGATCGGCAATCACCGCGTAAGCAGAATCGATGTGAGGACCGGCAAAGTCGAACCCGTCGTTCCCGGCCAGAAGGAACCTTACGAACTGCAGTTCGATGCGGATGGGAATCTGTTGTTCGTTGATATGCCCGCGCACTGCGTTCGCAGGTTGAACCGGAAGACCGGCGAGGTTCGCACGATTGCCGGGACGGGAGAGCCGGGTTTCTCGGGCGACGGCGGCCCGGCCACCGCGGCGCAGTTCAAACAGCCTCACAGCATCGCGTTTCACCCGGATGGCCGCTTGCTGGTTTGCGACATCGGCAATCACCGGATCCGGCGGGTTGACCTCAATAAGAACCTGATCGACACGTACGCCGGGACCGGCGAGCGTGAGGCGACGCCGGACGGATCGCCGATGCAGGGTACGGCGCTCAACGGGCCTCGGGCGATCGACTTCGGAAAAGACGGCACTCTGTTTCTCGTCCTCCGAGAAGGCAATGTCGTCTTGCGCGGTAGCGGCGGCAAGTTCTTTCGATTCGCGGGAACAGGCGAGAAAGGCTATTCCGGGGACGGCGGCGACGCGCGGGCCGCTAAACTCTCTGGACCGAAAGGAATCTCATGTGCGCCGGATGGGTCCGTGTACATCGCCGATACCGAGAGCCATACCATTCGTCACATCGACTCGCGCGGCGTGATCACGACGGTCGCGGGAACCGGCGATCGCGGCGATGGACCGATCGGGGACCCGTTGAAATGCAAGTTATCCAGGCCGCACGGAGTATTCGCCGCGAAAGATGGCCGAATCTATGTCGGCGACAGCGAGTCACACCGCGTGCGCGTGTTGGGCTGAACGTCAGGCAAATGCCTTCTTGATCACCTCGCCGGCGACGATGGTCGGCCGTTCTGAACGGCCGTTGTGCAGGTAGGTGACGTTCACGTGGTTGAGCCCCAATGCGTGCAGAACGGTCGCGTGAATGTCATGGACGTGCGCCTTCTCATCAATGCCGCGGAGACCGAGTTCGTCGGTCGTACCAATCACCTGGCCGCCCTTGATCCCGCCGCCGGCCATCCAGATCGTAAATCCCCACGGATTGTGGTCGCGCCCGTCGCCCTTTTCGTTGAACGGCGTACGTCCGAACTCGCCGCCCCAAACGACAAGCGTGTCTTTCAGCAACCCGCGAGCCTTCAGATCTGTGAGCAGGCCGGCGATCGGCTTGTCTGAGATACGGCACATCTTCGAGTGGTTCGCTTCGATGTTCGCGTGCGCGTCCCAAGCGCTGCCGCTTCCGCAGTACAGTTCGACAAAGCGGACGCCCCGTTCCACCAATCGCCGGGCTAACAGGCAATTGGTTCCGAACTTCGCCGTGACCTCGTCGTCCATGCCATAGAGCCGCCTGGTCGCGTCCGATTCTTTGCTCAGGTCGACTGCTTCCGGACCCGCGGCCTGCATGCGGTACGCAAGCTCATAGGCATTGATGCGCGCCTCGAGTTCCGTGTCTTCCGGTTTGTCCGCGCCGAACCGCCGGTTCAGTTCCTTCAGCAGATCGAGCCTGCCGCGCTGCTGCCTGTCGCCGATCGTGTCCGGTGGAACCACATCCAGAATCGGCGCGCCCTCGTTGCGGAACTGCGTCCCCTGATAGGTCGCGGGCAGGAAACCGGCGCTCCAGTTCTTCGGGCCGCCGATCACTTCGCCCGCGTCTGTGAGTACAACGAACGTCGGCAGATTCTGATTCGCCGAACCGAGCCCGTAGGTGATCCACGAGCCGAGCGCCGGGCGGCCTGCCAGGATCGAGCCCGTGTTCATCTGGCACACCGACCCAACGTGATTCAATCCGTCGGCCCAGCACGCGCGGAAGACGGTCATATCGTCCACGTGTTGAGCGATCTCGGGATACCAGTCGGAAACCCAGATGCCGCTTTTCCCGGACTGCTTCCACGAGCGCTTCGACGGCATCAGCGAGTTGTTGCCGGTGCCCATCGCGGTGATCGGACGCCCGTAGGACGGGGGCAATGGCTGGCCCGCCAGCTTGTCGAGCGCCGGTTTGGGATCGAACAGGTCGATGTGGCTCGGGCCGCCTTCCATGAAGAGCCAGATCACCGATTTTGCAGTGGGTTTGAAGTGCGGCTGTTTGGGACGCAACGGGTCTGCGATGGTCGCGGCACCTGCGCCGTCCTCGCTGAGCATGCTCGCCAGCGCGATGGCCCCGAGCCCCGAACCGGAGTGGGCCAGGAAGTCGCGCCGTGATACGGGTTGGCGTTTGGTGGACATGGCTAATTCCGGTAAACGAACTCGTTCGAGTTCAGCAGCATGTGACAGAAGTCAACCAGCGCGGCGGCTTGCGCGGGATCGTATCCGTTGGGCATGCCCGATGGCTGAGCGAGTTTCGCGCCGGCGGCGGCGCGCTCCGAGATCACGCTCTTTTGTTTTGCTAGGAACGTCTGAACCAGGTCCTTGTCCGAACCGTTCGGCTTCCGGCTGTATGCGAGGCGGTACGCGGTTTCGATTTGCCGGTCGGGATCGGTTCCGGCTTCGCGTAGAATGCGTCCCGCGAACGCCTGAGCCCATTCGAGACTCACCTGATTGTTCAGCATCGCCATCGCCTGCGGCGCCGTGATGGTGAGGTTACGCCGCCCGCACGATTCGTGGGTGTCCGGCATGTCGAAAGCTTCGAGCATCGGGTAGCGGGCGTTTCGCCGCACAAAGATGTAGATACTCCGGCGGTTCCGTTCCGACGGGTCCTGGTTGACGCTCCACCCGCCGCGCGGCTTGATGGCGCCCGAGGGCAGCGCGGGAAAGACACTCGGTCCGCCGACGTTCACGTTCAGAACTCCCGCGACGGACAAGGCGGCGTCGCGGATCACTTCGCCCTCGAGACGCTGGCGCGGGAACCTCCACAACAGCTTGTTACGCGGATCTTCGGAGCTTGCGGCTTCGTTGAACTGCGAGGACTGGCGATACGCGTTCGACATCACGATCAGCTTGTGCATGCGCTTGACGTCCCAACCGGAGCGGACGAACTCGGATGAGAGCCAATCGAGCAATTCCGGGTGAGTGGGACGCGCGCCCATCGCGCCGAAGTCGCTGGGCGTATCCACGATGCCTTGTCCGAAGTGGTGGAACCAGATCCGGTTCACCATCACGCGAGCCGTGAGCGGGTTATCAGGACTCGCGATCCAGTTTGCGAGCGCGATGCGGCGGCCGGTTGTCATGGCGCCGGGCGGTGCGCTGATGGCAGGCGGATTCGGGTTGAGAATCGAAAGAAACCCGGGCTGCACCTCTTCCTGCGGAGCGTCCCAAACGCCTGAAGCGAGCAGATGGGTTGCAGGCGCTTTCGCGCTGATGTCACGCATGCCGATACCCAGCGGTTCCTCGCCGGGATCGAGACCGGCGAACTTTTTCAACTCGGCCGTGAGCGCGGCGTACCGCTTCTTATCCTCACCTTTCAGGGAACCCGCCGCGCTCCTGTCGTCGATCGTGAGATAGGGCTTGGCCTTGTAGTACATCTGCCACTCGTACGGATTCCGCTCCGCTGCAGGCTTGGCGATTGCGGCCTGAATCTCGGCCGGGTACTTGTCGACAAAGTCCTTCAAGAGGCGCTGCTTTGCGGGTTCGAGCAGGGCGGCGATCTGATCACGGATGGGCTTGGTCTGCTCTTCCCACATCGCCTTACGCACCCGAAACTCCGCTCGCTTTTCGGGGCTGAGCAGCGGGATCTCATCGTCCGCCGCGGTGTTGGCGAAGAACGCCTGAAGCCGGTAGTAGTCAGTGTGCAGGATGGGATCGAACTTATGCGTGTGGCAGCGCGCGCAACCGTAAGTCATCGCCAGAAAGGTGGCGCCCACGGTGTCGGTGATGTCGTCCAGGATCTCCTGGCGGCGCTGCATCAGATTGCGGGCGTTGCTCTCGTCGGGGTAGTGACGGTTGAACGCGGTGGCGATGCGCGCTTGGGGATCATCGGGCCACAGTTCGTCGCCGGCGATCTGTTCCTTCACGAAGCGGTCGTAGGGCTTGTTTGAATCGAACGATTGGATTACGTAGTCGCGATAGCGCCACGCGTTGGGGCGTGTTTCGTCGCTCTTGAACCCTTCGCTCTCGGCATAGCGGGCGAGATCGAGCCAGTGGCGGGCCCAGCGTTCGCCGTAATGAGGCGAGGCGAGCAGGCGGTCGACCACCTTCTCATACGCGTTCACGGACTGGTCAGCCAGGAACGCGTCAACTTCCTCAGGGGTGGGCGGAAGTCCCGTCAAATCGAAGCTGACGCGGCGGAGCAGCGTGATTCGATCCGCGGCGGGCGCGGGTTGAATGCCTTTCGCCTCGAGTTTCGCGAGGATGAACCGGTCAATTTGATTCGCGCCCCAACCGGTGTTCCTGACCAGCGGCGCATCGGCGCGGTGGACCGGTTGGAAAGCCCAATACTTCCTTTGCGCGGGTGTGAACGGATCCTTCCCGGTGATGGCGGTGGTATTCTCACCGCCGGCGCCGAAGGCAGCAGCCACGGATAGAAAGACAAAGCAACAGAGCCCAGACGTGGGACGCATCCCGCCTCCTCGTATTTGGATCCAGTATAGTGCGTCCTGTGTCCGAATGGAACGGTTCAACCGATGCGTAACTCGCGAACGGCATCGCCTGCGCCGCGCAGGTTCGCCAGCATCATCTCCGAGTATTTCCGCGATAACAGCACGCCGTCGGCGCCGCCTTTGAACGCCGCCGCGACCGCCGCCTTCGTCCCTTCCGGAGTGCTCTTCGCACTGCTCGCCGCAGTCGGAATGTCGATGTCGATTCCGGGCCACAGGAGCGTCTTGGTCCCCTGCAGTCCGGCGCGGGCGCGCTTGGTTTCGCTCAGTACGTATTCGGAGGAGAAGCCAGCCTTCGGGATCTGGCTCATTCCCTTTTCGGCCTTGTAGTCCATTACCCGGTAATGGAAATCGAGCAATTCCTGCGGCGGAACGTCGCCGTAGATCGTCTTCCCGACGCTGTTGATATAACTCGCCATGCGCTCTCCGCCGCAGTTGTGGTAGATGACGATCTTCAGGAAGTCGGACACCGGTGCGATGGCCTGCAGATCCTGCTCGGCGCGATAGATTGGGTTGAAAGAGTTGTTGTGCCAGATGTGCCAGCCCACGCCCACGCTCGGTTTGGCTTCCTTCGCAGCCGTGTAGATCGTTTTATACATGTCACGCAGGCTGTCGGTCCACAGCATCTCCCACGCGAGCAGTTCCGGATACCGCAGCATCAGCCGCCACATCGTAACGTAGTAGCCGTCCACCGGACGCGTGCCCCCGCGGCTTTCGCGCACAAACTTCGACAGTTCGTCGTAGCCCTCTTTGACCCTGGCGAAGTTGATGCCGCGCTCGCGGCCTTTGCGCTGGCAATGTTCGCAGAAGCAGGTGACCCGTGTCGGGTCGTTGCGACCGCCCCCGTGCGAAGCCCCAAGCGCATTCGAGAATGCTCCTTGCCGCTCGGAACCCCACATGATTCCATCCACGTCGTAGGACTTCACGTAGTCTTGCGTAAGCCCGACCAGGAACCCGCGGTGGTCCGGATTGTTCATGCACATCGTGCCGGCCGTGCGCCCCTGCAAGTCCTTCTCAGCCAGCTGCTGCACGTTCGGGACATCGTTCCGCCACACGTCTTCATACCAACAGACCACCTTCATGCCGCGCTTCTTAGCTGCGGGAAGAACGGCTTCGAGCACGTCGTAGCTGCCGTGGTCCGGCGCGCGGAAGTTCTTGAGGACTGTCTTCGAGTAGAACTGCGGATGAACGGCGGCGTAGTTCCCGCCGTGAAATTCGCCGGTATCGTATTCGTGTTTGCCGTGATCGGGCAAGGGCTGGCCGGGCACCTGGCGGCCCGCGATTCCTCTGCCGTAAGTAAACGTGGCTACGAACAGCGTATTCACATTCGCGAGCTTTTCGAAATTATCGAGGACGGGATTGACGCCCTCGTCTACGAACGACACCGCGCCTACCTGAATGCCGATCATCTTCTTTGACGATGGCCAACTGAATTCCTGCTGTGCCGCCAGGGGACTTGCGGCGGCCGCGGCTCCCGCCGCTGCGATCTTCGTAAAAGTGCGCCGGTCCATGTTCTTCTCCTGAACAAACTTATTCGATGACGATGACTTCGTGGTCGAGGATGGAAGGAATCTCGACGGTTGCTTTGCCCTGACGGACACTTACCGGACGCGCGGCGCCGGCGACCAGCGAACGCGCTGATCTCGCCGAAACCCCGGTGTTCGCCAGATTGACCACGGCCTTCACCGGCCCCACCGGGATCAGTTCGTCGATGGGCGCCCGCCACGTTGCCGCGCTCGTCAGGTTCACGAGGTGAAGGATCAGGTGGCTGCCTTGACGGTACAAGTGGCAATCGATCAACCCGGGGCCTTCGACGGACAGCGGGATCTCATCGCCCGCGGCCCATCGCACGATGTTGGCCAGCAGGTTGCCGTGATCGGGAAGGTGCTGGCGCTCATACCGGCGGTCGATGTCGGCTGGCATGAACGCAACCCGCGATTTGCCGCGCTCGGATACAACAAGCCCGGGGATGTCGGTCGACGGCTGCCGCATCCAGGCGGTCTCCGGCGGATAGGTGGGGAAGGGCGGTACGAATGTCAGTGGCGTCAGCGCACCCGGCGCAACGCGCAACGGCGTGAGTGTTCCGCCATAGGCGAGAATGTCGGTTTCGTCAAAGCCCTTCAACACCGGATGTCGCGGAACTACTGCGATAGCCGGTTCATCGCCCGCTTTCGGCCCCTTCACCCGGCCCCGCAGTTCGGGCGTCAGGCGCAGATACGTGTGAGCTTCCGGCATGGAGAAATCTGCGGCGCCGGTTCGCCTCCGCTCCGATGTGCCGCTCAGTTTCGGCGTTTCCCCTGTCCGATGCGCGCCGAACAGATCGGCGAGCGCGAAGTCCGGACGCGGGTCGCCCCAGTCGTTGAAGAGACTCGTTTGCCCGGTGGCGAACAGCGAACCGCCCCGCTCGACGAATCGCCGGATCGAGGCGGCCTGGGCATCGGACACCGCGCCGACATTCGGCAGAATAAGCAGCTTCAAGTGCGAACCCTGCGAATCAAGGTCATCGAGATGCACCGGCAAGTATGGAATACGCGCGCGGACCAGCGCGTGCATGAAGCCGGTGTACGGCGCATCGACGCGGTCGTTGGCTTCGTTCCGTCCGAAGAAATCAGTGTTCCTTTGGGACCAGCCGATACCGACGGTTGCGACGGGTTGCCGGTTGACGAGATACGACTCGTTCTTCTTCGCCCACGCCATTACGGGCCCCGGCGTGTTGTACATGCGGCGATCCTCGTGGTAGGCGGCAATGTAATGCCACCACGGCTGAATGCCGCCGGCGATCCCTTCGATCATCCACATCCGCGCTTCAGGGGCAGGTTTCGCGGCGACGCGATAATAGCCCGGGCCCGACTGGTACATCGCCATGCTCTCGGGCGCGAGTTTGTCCCACCCGAGCAACGCGTGAACCCGTTTGCCCGTATCCCCGTTCTGCTGGAACCCGGTATCATCGTCCCGGCGCTGGTGATCGAGCATCATGATCTCCGCGCGCTTCGAAATTTCGCGAAGATCGCGGAATGAGCGTGCCTGTGCGGTAACCGAGCCGCTGTTCATGCCGGACCAGATGCAATCCGGACCGCCCGCCGCGCGGGTGACACGATTGTTCAGCTCCCACACTTCGATCCGCCGCTCGTAGTTCCACATGATCCATTGCCGGTAAACAGGTTGTCCCAATCGGCCTGTTTCGGCAGCGCCTCCCCCGTCCTGGCGCGGAACTTCCGGTCGCAGTTCGCGCAATAGCAGATGCTTTCGCGACCCATGCCGGCCCAACTGTTATCCGTAACGCCTTCGGGATGCGAGCGCTCGATGATCTCGCGCAGTACATCGGGCAGATACTCGTCGTAGTAGGGGCTGTTGATGCACGTGATGTACTTGTCGCCGGCTCGGTACGGATTGCCGTTAACGTCGCGCGCAAACCAATCCGGGTGGGCCTGGAAGAAGTCCTCAGCGGTGCGATTGGAATCCATGCGCGCCATGACCCAGATACCGTCATCGTGCGCTGCTCGCGTCAGTTCGCCGAACAGGTCGCGTCCGTTTAGGAACTCAGCGCGATGGTGCAGCGGGAACTTGCTCGGGTAATAAGCGACGATGCCGCCGGCGTTGATGATCACCGCCTGGACCTGAGTTTCCTTCCAGTGCTTGCGCCACCACGCGAGGTCGTAGCGCACCGGGTCCTTTTCGACGATGTTGGTCTGTCCCCAGCGGTATGCGCGGCGGTACCAGGGGAGTTTGGCCGATGCCGCGGCCGCAGGCTGGGCGGCGGGAGCATTCGGGGCCACCGCGGCGGCGAGAGTGGCCGCGCCTAGCAGATCACGGCGAGAAATGGTGCGCAAAAGATCATTGCTCCTTCAGAACAAAACGCGGAAGCTGAACCGGATGCTCGTGCCGCATTGCTTTGTGCGTTGTCACGCATGATCTTACCGAAGTTGGTGGAGGTGTCGGTTGGCTCCCATCGTGGAAGTTTTGAACTTTCATGGCTCGTCCGCCGGTGATCGGGGCGGCCTTGCAGCAGTTCCAACAACTTGCGATCGGTTCTTGAGCGCGAGTCAAAGATTTTTACCCGGCTAATATTGACTAGCGATATATTACCCGGATAAAATGCCGGAATGAGCAGTGAGCTGACTTACGCCGCATTCCTCGGCACTAGTCTGTTGGCATCGGGTACCCGCGCCGAGGTGCTGGCGGAACTCAAGTCCCGATTTGACCAGGATCGAGGCGCCCTTTTCCTGGTTTTCGAAGATCAGACGGGGAAGCAGGTGGATTTTGACTTGCGCGGGATGCTGGCTGAGGTTCTGGCACGTTATGAGCCGGCGCCAACCCGGGTTGGCCCCGGCCGTCCGAAATTCGGGGTTGTCGCGCGCGAGGTATCCCTGCTGCCTCGCCATTGGGAATGGCTGGAGCAACAACCGTCAGGTGCCTCAGCCGCGATCCGTAAGCTGGTCGATGATGCGAGGAAGCGAGAACCCGGCGAGCAGCAAACGCGGTTTGCCATCGGGGCGGCCAGCCGATTCTTATCGGCGATGGCTGGAAATCTGCCGCGATATGAAGAGGCGTGCCGGGCACTGTATGCCCGCCAGCCGGACCGGTTGGATGACCTCATTCAGGAATGGCCGTGCGATATTAGACTGCACGTTCAGCGTCTAGTCCGAATTGTTTTTCAATCGACGAGGGAATAGCCAATGGAACGTGGACTCTGGTGTTTGACTGCCAGCGAACTGGCTGGCAAGATCAGGCGAGGCGAGGTTGGGGCGGTCGAGACCGTTCATGCGTACCTGGAACGGATTGCGACTGTGAATCCTGAGGTCAATGCGATCACGAACGTCCTGGAAGAGAGTGCCCTGAAGGCGGCTCACGAACTGGACTGGAAACGCCTGGCTGGAGAGGAACTCGGTCCACTTGCGGGCGTGCCCTTTACCGTCAAGGAGAATATCGACGTCGCCGGTTCGGCAACTACTCATGGCGTACCGGCACTGCGTCACGCGATTCCGTCGATCGACGCACCGATTGTAGAGCGACTGCGGCAGGCCGGAGCGATCCCGATCGCTCGAACCAATCTCCCGGATTTTTCGATGCGCTTCCACACCTCGAGCCAGCTCTACGGCGACACGATCAATCCATGGAATCGTAAGCTCTCGCCGGGCGGGTCCAGTGGGGGGGAAGGTGTAGCGCTGGCGACGGGAATGTCCGCGCTGGGCCTGGGCAATGACGCCGGAGGTTCGGTGCGAGTCCCGGCTCTCTTTGCAGGTGTAGCTGCTCTCAAACCGAGCTACGGCCGTTTCCCGGGGGACCGCACGGTGGGCCCACGGGACCTCACGTTGGCTTCACAGTGGATTCCCGTAGACGGAGTGTTCGCGCGGAGCGTGGCGGACCTTGGGAGCGCATTCCGAGTCCTCTCGGGTCCGGACGCCCGCGATCCACGCGCGGTGCCCGCCCCACTCTCGGGCCCGACGTCGAATCGCCGGGTGGCGGTTGTGCCTGACCCGGGTGGCCAGGGCGTGCATACCGTCAGTCGAACGGCGGTAGAGTTCGCTGCCGGTATTCTCGAAGATGCCGGGTATTCCATTGAATTCCTGGATGTGCCCCGCCTGCAGGAAGCGATTGATGCCTATGCCAAGCTGATCCTGACCGAATTCGGTCTGGCCTGGCCGACCTTGCGCAAGATTCTGTCTGACGATGGCCGCAGGTACATTGAGTTCAGTCTGGCGAAGCAATCGCCGGTGGACCTTGCCGAGTACGTTCACCTCGCGGCCGTTCACCAGGGCATCCAGCGCGACTGGATGCAGCTTCTGGAGCGCTATTCGATCATCCTCGGTCCCGTATTCACCGAACCGCCGGTAGAGCCAGGATTCGACGCTCGGGGCGAGTCGGAACACGCACAGGTCGCTCGCGCGATGCGGCTCTGCACGGCCTCCAGTTTCGTGGGCGTGCCGGCTGTCGCGGTGCCGACCGCACTCGTTGACGGTCTGCCGCAAGGCGTACAGTTGATAGCCGGATTGTACCGCGAGGATCTTTGCTTTGAAGCCGCTCGCACAATCGAGGCGCGCTGTGGCCGCCTTACACCAATCGACCCCGAGCGCTAAACGCGGGATCCAATTAGTGCCCCGTGTGCCGCCTGCACAGCGCCCGATCGTTGTCCAGTGGCGGGTATGACTCGCCGCATGCGGGACGGTTGGCTCCCCGGCATGGATTCGAAGCACGATTATTCAAAACCACTAAGAACACACAAGTTATTGATTTGACGAAGGGCGCGAGAGGCAAAAGCGGCACGAGCGGCAGCGCAGTGTAGAACGTTGTAGAACAGTCATCAGGTCTTTGGAAAGTGAAGCCAAATGGCATTGCCTTTTAGAGAGCTACGCACACCACACTCATGGCAGAGTATTGCTGCCATGAACGAGCCGTGCCGGGGCGTGAGCGATTGCGAGTTGTGCTCTCTCGACTCGGTCTGAACCCAATATCCGAAGCCTCCGACTGGCGGGTCGTCCATCTTGAAGCCACCCTTCAGCGTTTGTCCTCCGAATCGCTTCAGCGCCCGGACGAACATCTCACCATCGATAGAAACTGGACTCCGATGTTGTAGCGTCACTCCTTCGTTCCACGAACCGACGTATGAGAATTCTCTGCGGATGCCAGGAGCGCCGAGCGTTTCAAGAGTCGTCATAAGAACGGACTATACCTCAAATCCGGATTTGTTTCCCCGAACTTCGCGCCGTTCGCCCAGCAGTCGCCCTCCTCGGCATCAGGCGGTCGGCTATAGTACATCTTTTGCCCGGAGGCTCATTTCAGAAAACACGCTTTACCAACTCCCCCAGTCCCGCCACGCCAGTCGCTCACAGAAGCTCTCAGACCATTCCGCAGCCGCCCGACCCTCGGCATCTTCCTGGCCGACGACGGCCCCAATGCGTGCATGGACCAGTCCCAAGCCGTGATCATTGGATTTCTACGAGAAGTTCATCCATGAACAAGCCTGAAGTCTTATTGTGATTTTACATGGAACCCGCACAGACAGAACGGATCGGTCGCTCCCTTGAGGAACTGATCACGCCCCGATCTCCGCTTATGCCGCCGATCGAAGTCTTCGACGGCGCCCTACACAGGATCGAGGCTTCCTTGAAGCCGTCAGTTCCCGAAGAGATCCGGAAACGAATCACTACCGCCCGGAACCTTGCGGTGTACGGAGCATTTTCTTACGATCTCTTCGCCGTGTCGGTTTACTGGTCACTGACGTGTGTAGAAATGGCGTTATGGGAGAAGTTCAAAGGCCGGAATCCGGGGCCGCAGAAGCGGATGACGATGGGGCCGTTGTTGAAGTGGGCTTCGGCGGAAGGGATATGGGCGGCGCATCTGGCTCCAGCAGAAACCATCGTCCGTTTACGGAATTCGTTTGCGCATCCGAAAGACTTCAACGCCGTGCTGACACCGGGCATGGCACTCGATCTATTCAAAGTGACGGTCGAGGTCATGAACCACTTGTGGCCGCTGCATGTCTGACTGACTCTCGACGCTTTCCCTGTAGATTCCAGATCACTGCTTTCTTGAAGTCGTCGAACACCCAAACTCGTTTGAAAGGTCCCGCAGTCGTCACGGTCTCCAGGAGCGCTGCGTGCTTCTCATGCCAAACCTTCGACCTACGACGATGCGCCCGGAAGAGGCATAACCCCAGCCCACTTTGCCAACAGATGCGCGTGTGAAACCGCTCGCAACGGACGAATCTCGAAGGGCCGGCAACTTCTCCTGAGGCGAACAGTTTGAAACCCTCGCTCACTGCAGCGGCATGCGCGCCGACAGCCATTCGGAGAATCGGCCTGCTGCAGGCGGGTCCAGGTTCGACAGCACCGCAACCACCTGCCCGCTTTCCGGGAACACGTTCAAATCGCCATTCATGCCGGGAGCGCCGCCGCCGTGACCGTACACCTGAACGCCCCCGCCCAACTTCCTTGACTGGAAGCCCAGTCCCGCGGTGGCCTGCGCCACCAGGGGCTTCGGCAATAGCTTGCCGCCCTGGAGCGCCTCCGCAAAGCGCGTCAGGTCGCCCACCGTTGAGTAACCGCCGCCCGCCGAGGTGCCCCGCCACGGCAGCGTGTCGGCGTTCGACACCCACTGCCCCTTCTCCTTCATGTAGCCCTTGGACCGCCCGGCCACCGCCTCCGACTCGGGCAGCGAATCTGTCCGCGTCATCCCAGCCGGCTTGTAAATGTGCTCGCGTACGTACTCGTAGTAGTTCTGGCCGCTAATGCGCTCGACCAGCACGCCGAGCAGCAGGAAGCCGTAATTCGAATACTTCGACTTCGACCCGGGCTCGAATTCGAGACCTCGCGCCCCGTACAGTTTCACGTAATCCTGCAGTGTCCGAAGTTCAGTCCGGTGAGCGTCGAACTCGGGCCCGAAGATGTCGCCCGTCCCGCCGGTGTGCGTCAGCATGTGCCGCACCTTCACCTTCGCCGCGAGTTCCTTGTTCGGATAGTCGGGCCAATGCTTCTCCAATGTGTCATCCAGCGACAGCTTGCCCTGCGCGATCAACTGGAAGATCGCCACGGTGGTGAACATCTTGTTCATCGAACCAATCCGGAACTGCGTGTCCAGCGTCACCGCGGACTTCTTCTCGCGATCCGCCCACCCGGCAGCGCCCGAGGCAATCACTTTCCCGTTTCGCGTCCACATCCACGCGCCGGAGAATTTGTCATCCTTGGCCGCCTTCGCGATCGCCATCTCCCAGGCCTTCGCGGCCTCCGCCTCGCTCATTCGCTCGAGGACCTTAGCCCCCGCCGGAGGCTCGATCACACGCGCACCGATGTCGGAGACCTTGGTCGGCTCGGTGCTCGTGATCTCCAGGTGCAGCCGGGCGTATTGGCCCTGTCCTTCCCGCTCGCGGATAATCGCTTCGATGNATTTTCTCGCGGCCAGCAGGCGGTGCGAGCGCCAAGGTGAGCGCTCCAAAGGATGCGGTAAAGACAGAGTAATCGAATGGCGAACGAAGCTCATCCTGTCTCTTATACACATCTAGATGTGTATAAGAGACAGTCCTTCCCGCTCGCGGATAATCGCTTCGATGCGCCGGGGTTCCGATTTCTCAATCGAGATCAGGTTAAAACCGCCGGTACGGTCACGGAAATCGATCATGCCTTCGAGCCGGTTGGCATTCTCCGGCAGGTAGTATTTCGCCACGAGGTCACTCATGCGCTTCTGATCGCCGGAGTTGAATGCCTCAAGCCAGATACTGAACATCTTGCCGGCCGGAGTATCCGGCGGCGCCACCTGGTTCGCTGCCCGCACCAGGAGAGCCAGACTGCATCCCATCCACAAAACACGAGCCAGAATCCGTTTCATGCCAGTACTGACGAAAGACTTTCCCATCTGATCCATCGATAGATCTGACATCGTATATTTGTTCTATGAATATCGCTGCCGTCGACCTTAACCTGCTGGTCGCCTTCGAAGCCCTGATCGAAGAGCGCAGTGTCACTCGCGCCGCCCGCCGTATCGGCCTCAGCCAGCCTGCCATGAGCGCAGCCCTCGGGCGCCTCCGTGGACTGTTTGAAGACGCCTTGTTTCGCCGCACGCCGCGCGGCATCGAGCCCACCACGCGAGCTCACGAACTCGCGGGCCCCATTCGCGCCGCACTTTCCCAGATCCGCCGCGCTCTGGAAGGGGAGACCGCGTTTGAACCGGCCCGGAGCGAACGCGCTTTCCGCCTGGCCATGACCGACTACTCCGAGTGGCTGGTGCTGCCTAACCTGATGCGCCTCCTCGACCACGAAGCGCCCGGCGTCAAACTTCACGTCCGGCGCCTCGAGCGGCTTTTCGAACCGCCCGACAGCGACCTGAGCGCCGGTACAGTCGACCTCGCCATCGGTTTCTTCGGCGACGCGCGAACGTTGGCCGACGGTCTCCGCGGCGAAACGCTTCTCGAAGAGCGCAACGTTGTCATCTGGCGAAGGAAGAAGGCAAAGCACAGCCACGCCCTGACGCTCGACAACTTCGCTGCGGCACGCCATGCGGCGATCATCTACCGCCCCGAGCCCTGGGGATTGATCGACCAGCAGCTCGCCGTCGTCGGACGCAAACGAAAGCTCCACCTGGCCGTTCCGAACTTCCACACGGTCGTGGAGACAGTTGCGGCGAGCTCCCTGATCGCCTGCGTCCCGGAGCGGCTGGCGGCCCGCTACGCGCCCGAACTGCAACTGGAGGTGGCCGAGGCTCCGATCGAGATGCCTCCGTTTCACACCCGCATGGTCTGGCACCAGTCGCTCGCATCGGACGCCGGCCTCACCTGGCTCCGCGCCTCCGTGCGCCGGTCCGTTTCCTAAGCGCCGACGGCCGGATCAACGCCTTCGCCCCCCGAGCTGATTCGGTCCCGATGCAGGCAACAATTTGCGATCCCTGGTACTCGCGAGTAGGGCCTCAGGAGGGGGGAGGAGTAGGATAAAGGGGAGCTTGAGAAGTTCGTCAGAAAGTCGCAATCGATATCCAGCCTGAGTGCCCAAGGTTCGAACCTCTAATCTAACTACTCTGCGAGGTCGTAGATCTCCCTCGCTGATTGGACCGTGATGGCCGCCGCGACCACAAGTTATTCCCGTTACGAAGTCGCCATTCGGCTGCGCAACAGCGGGGAACACGCTAAAGGCGGAGCCTCTGGCTCCAGCGGACATCTGCATTTCGGCCACTTCTGCAACCCGATGGATCATTGCTTCTTTTCGGAGGCGGTCTCCGGCGATTTGGGCGGCTGCTGTCCGTTCGTGTTCTTTGGGAGCACCGTCACATAGCCGGCGTGCACTCGCTGGCCCATCTTATTTGACACAAAAAGTTCGTAGCGCCCAGTCTCAGCGGCGTCCGATGCCGTAACGGTTCCGGCGATCTTTAGATCATCCGTCGAGGTCACGGCCACAACCAGGGGCCCATTTGCGTCAACTGTGGCTCCGGAAAGATTGCTTCCCATGATCGTAAAGGCGACGCTCGCACTCGGCGCTACCTGAACCTCTTTATCGACGGCAACCACGATTGGGCCCGGAGGCGTCGGCCCGACTCGGTTTTGGTCGGAAATTAGTCGGACGCGCTGTTTGTAGTCAATTTGACGGCCTACGACCACCAATTCGCCAAGTTTCCCCATCACCACGGTCGGAACGAAATTCTTGCCGTAGCGCAGCCGCCCGTCACTACACATCGGGTCATGTTGGGGACATTCGACAAGTTCCCGGCTTACATAGGCGTTCAACCGGACACTGACATTGTTCGGCACAACGGTATAGTCTCGGAAGGATCGATTGTCCAGTGAAACCAAGTGCTGAGTCGTGAGGTCGGGATAGACAAGTTCCAACCCCTTCTCGAATGGGCTGGAAAGCAGTGCCGCGATATTCACGAATTTGTGGGGGCTGTTATCCGCAGAGTCCAATCCGCTGAAGAAGAAGCCGCCAATTCCAGTCATAATTGGACCTGCTGCCCGGGCGACATTCACGATGATGGATCTCGTTCCAACGAACTGTTCTCTCTCGATCGTGCTCCGCACCACCGGATAGGCATCGGTCGGAAGCGGATCGGCATCTAGAGTGCGGTCGTTGCCTGTGCCCTTGCGGATGGGCTTCAGTGTAAAGGCCAGCGCCGAAAGTTGCAGGTCGTATCCTGAGTTGTTCCCAATGACAGCTTCCACTGCAAAGTAGTGGCTGGCGACGCGGTTGCCAAAACTATCGGCGACGGCGTGCCGAGGAAGCACTTTCCACGTCAGATCTACCTGTGGTTCTGCGGTCGGGATTGGTCCCGGCGGCGTCGCGCCAACTGTAATGGTCCCGACCGCAACGAAAGCGTTAGATTTGTCGGCGACAAAGACCTGCGAACTCCCAAGAAGGGCGTCGGCGGTTACCGTCAGCCTAGCCGAGACTTGACAAGAACCATTTCCAACGAGCTTGATATCCTCGGCCTTCAGATCCTTCGAAGCGGTGAAGACCACAGCGCTTACGTCCTTAAGCGAGGGGCCGTTACACTCGTGGAGCGCGACCCCGAGCCTATACTCTCCTCCTCGATAGACCGTCGAGGGAATGACATCCACGGTTGGCACCGTCGGCGCCGATTGTCCAAGCGACACCTCCCCCGCCCCGACCAGCGCGCCGAACTGCAACAGAATCTGAATGTAGTGGAGCCGCATATCTGAGTTAGCGGCAATCCGCGGCGAAAAGGGACACGGCGAAGTTGAACCCGAAGTCGTTGCCCGTGTTCGTTGGGCGAATGCATCATCCGATTCCACGAGAGCCCAACCCGCCACCGCCAGACCGTCCCACCAGAAATCTGGCGCGTAGCAGTCGAGCGCATAAGAAAAGCAACACCAACGCACGCGACCACCTGCAGCTAAAAGACGCCGGCCCCCCGAGCAACGACGACTCCTCACCATCATCCTCGAGACACGACTTGGAAAGACCGGAAGTTCGAAGCCACCTTAAAACACCCTTCCGGAAGGTTAAGGCCCTTGAACGGGGAAGTGCAAGAAACGACGGCGTGAGAGCGATGCAAGGGCAGGAAATAAAGAATTGGCTCCCCATCTTGGACGCGTATCGAACTCTTGCGGCATAAGAACGGTTACGCTCGAACCAGCACAACTCCTTACCCCAGAATATGATCGCTAGAGAGTTAGCGGCTTCATCCAAGTTGGGCACCCAGCTTGGATATGTCTCGAATATCATCTCTTTCGTTTCACGGCCTTCACTGAAGGCGGGCGCGGCCTAGTCGAACTGGCACATCTCAGCAATGGGCGTTTGCCGTCGAAGGCGACTGGGATGGAGCATTGCCGACAAATCCGCATAGCTCTATTCGAGTCGCCGACCCGTCCGACCAAGGCTTGAATCGCATGTGGTTCTGCGCAATCAACTCCGCCCAATCTATGTCAACGGTCAAAAAGGTCCTCATAGTCCCGGAGTTCGTCCAGCGAAAGCGAGCTCGATCTTCTAAGATACTCAGCCTCGGCGTCGCCAAGGTCGAACATAATCCGGATCCGCAGGAATTCGTCTATTAGAGCATAAGAATCGCCCACGTATCGAAGGACGTTATTTTGTACTAGCCAGTCAAGTTCGCCTTCCTCGACAGCTTCGCGAGCTAATCCTGCGTTTATCCGAGTCGGAAAATTACGTGTACAGATATCTAGGGGAGAAGCGGTCGACACTCCGAGCAGAGTAAGGAGGGTGTCGTAGTATCCCGTAATGTTCAAAAGATGTAGGGTATTATTGTACACGGCAACGCGATCCTCATAACAGATTCGCCGCAGTGCGCCGTGGAAATCGCGGGCGTCAATCAAACCATCGGAATCCTCGATTTCGTTCTCAACGATGTGAGAACCAAGCAATTGAACGATGTGCGGGTGCCCACCAGACAGGTTCACAATTCGTCGAATCACACTGGGATCAATCTCTAGATGTGTGCCGTTCACTGCTGACTCCGACACAAGCTGCGTGAACTTGAATTCGACCAATTCGGTAGCCTCGTCCAAGTCCATTGGTGCAAGTGTGATAGTTCGATACACAAATCGACTGACACCCGGGTCCTCGCGCGTCATGTCCTCGACAAACGGGCTCACGCCCGCCAGGAGGAAACGTAAATTGCTTATTCCTTGCTGCTGTGCGTGCGTCACCAATGACCGAAACAGGCGCGCAATCGCTGCAGGACACTTATCAGCCTCATCTACAGCGAGGATGAGGAGATTACGCCCAGCGAGGACTCGCTCCAAGTACTCCCTTTGAACAAGGCGCTTGAGGGCGGCGAGATGACGCCCCTCGCCGAACTGTCTACAGATTTCTTTCGATTCGAATTCGTAAATTGTCCCAAGCTTAAGCTTGATATTGCTTTGCCGTTCGTCCACCTCGGTGAACGACTCAAGAACCAGCCTAGCCGCTTCGTCAATTGTCTTCACGTCCCTGTCACCGACAGAGACGACCGAGTCACATCGATTCCCCGAGTCAAAGCCTTCCATCATAAGACGGCCCCGAGCCAAGAGGGATGACTTCCCAATTCCAACCGGTCCTTGGATAACAACGGAGCCGACCATCAACGATCGCTCTAAGTCTTGCAACTCCTGAATACGGCCGAAAAACTGATCAGGTGAAGCCGCGATTGCTGCTGGCGTGAAGGGATTCTGGATCATCGCCGCTAAGTCTATCACGCGACACTGGACATTAGGGCCGCCAATTCGCGTTACTCCTCTCAGATCAAGCGCTGCCCTTGGAAGGCTGACGTCATCGGCGATACTACTATTCAGGCAATACAAATCATCGAAAGATAACATCAGACATAACTAAGGGACGTCCCGGTAAAGACTTCCGTAATCAGGGGAAACTACGGTCGAAACCACATCGCAGCTGAGGAAATGGATAACTGGCGCCCCACCCCGGACACCTTCGAACTCAGTCCATGCCATTGCTTGCACGTATTCGGCATCGTCATAGCGCTGATTGACCGCTGCAGCTCCACGGTATAGTTGACCATGGCCCCCCAAGTCAGACTCATCCTCGTCTGCCTGCTACCTGTTTTTGCGCTGCATTCTCAGGCTCAGGAAGCCAAAACGCTCGTCCTCAAAGCCGCGCGCTTGTATGACGGCAAGAGCGACCGGATGGTGTCGCCCGGCTTGATTGTCGTTCGGGGGAACCGCATAGAAACCGTCGGAAGCGCGGCTGCCGTTCCCTCCGGGGCGGTTGTCGTTGATCTCGGCGATGCCACTCTCCTGCCTGGTTTTATCGACGCTCACACGCACCTCGGGTGGGCTTACTCGGCCAGCCATGACCAGCGTGAGATGGAGCGCATGCGCAAGAGTTCCGCTGAACTCGCATTAGACGCCGCCGTTTGGGTACGAAAGACGCTCATGGCCGGGTTTACTACGGTTCGCGACCTCGGCTCAACCGACTTTATTGATGTCGCGCTACGCAACGCGATCCGCGACGGCGTCATTCCAGGGCCGCGGATGCTGGTCGCCGTCCGCGGAATTGGCGCAACCGGGGGGCACGCCGACGACTTCTCCGGGTATAAGTACAATCTGTTCGGCCGCGAGCCCGGCATTGAGGATGGCGTGGCCGACGGCCCGGTGGAGATCCGGAAGGCGGTGCGATGGGTGGTCAAGAACGGCGCGGATGTGGTGAAGGTTCACGTTACGGGTGGCGTAGTTTCCCTCACCGATGATCTGAACGCCCCGCAGTTGACCGAGGAGGAGATCCGCACGCTTGTCGATGAAGCCCACGCCCTCCGCCGCAGGACGGCTGCTCACGCACACAGCAGCGAGCGCGCCATGAGGGCAATCCGCGCCGGCATCGACTCCATCGAACACGGGACGTTTCTGGACGACAAAACCCTCGATGAGATGAAGGCGCGCGGCACCGTCCTGGTGCCGACGCTCATGGCGAGTCAAGGCTTTCGAGAGCGGCTGCAGAGCGGGGCGGACCTGCCGGCGCCGATTCTGTCGAAAGGGCGAGCCGCGATCGCGGCCATAGACGCCACCATGGCTAAGGCAATTGCCAAGGGTGTGATCATCGGCCTCGGCACGGACGCTTCGGTGTATCCGCATGGGCGAAATGCCGAGGAATTCGGCCATTTAGTGGCGCTCGGGATGAAGCCGGCCGATGCTCTCAGGGCCGGAACCTCGGTCGACGCCCGCTTGCTGGGTATCGAAGGTGAGGCCGGCAGTCTGGAGCCCGGAAAATTCGCCGACATCGTCGCGGTACCGGGCGATCCCTTCAGCAACATTCGCCAGGTCGAAAAGGTGTTCTTCGTAATGAAGCAAGGCGTCGTGTATCGGAATGACAAGCCGTAGGCAGATGGGCATCGCAGCCCGCCGGAGCGCCGGCGGAGCGAAATGCCTCCTGCCCGGCGTTTCAGTCCGGCTCTCGCTCCCAGGTCAACTCGAGAACGCCGGTTGTCATAGTCGCCGTCAGCACCAGACGGTTCCGGCTGGCACGGCTGGGCTTCGACTATCGATTCGTGAGCGCCGGAGGCGCAACGCGGATCAACTACTCGGCGCGATTCGGGTTGCAACCCGCTGGGCGTACAAAAGGCCCGCGCGACCCGTTGCGCGCTTTCGAGCGAACGGAACCACGTCTCATACAGGAAGTCGAGTCTTCGCCCGTTGACTATTTCTCGTCGCCGGATGGCCCGTACATGCCGGGCACCGGAACATTGAGCAGGCGCAGGTATACAGTCAGCTGGCCTCGATGATGGATCATATGACTGAACATCCTCTCGCGGAGTACATCTTCGCGGGTCGTACCAAGCTGAGGCACTGTCGCACTCAGGTGCGCGTCGCTCGCAGCCGCCAGTGCTTCGCGTCCCGTTGAGATATTTTGTTCTAGCGCTTCGAGCAGGTCGCTGTTCGATGCCGCGTCATGCGATCGCTTGGCCCTTCCATTCACGACCGCAGCGGCGAAAACCGGCATCGCGGCCAGATGGTTTGCCAGCGACCCGAGGGTCGATGACCTTTCGTGCGGCTTCCAGTCGAACTTTTCGTTTGGCACGCATTTGAGGATTTCGCGCGTCTTGGCCATCTCACGATCGAATTCAGAAAGCAGTTTGGCCGCAATTGTCGGTTCGACCATCGGGGCAAGTCTAGCAAATGCGGTCAGGCCCGGTCGGATGGAGCGATTGCAGAAATACTCAGCCGAGCGAAAGGTTCCAAGTCCGAAGTGAATATCGGCTCCGGATGGCGCGTCAACCGGGAGCTTCACTGGCGCCCGAAATCGGCTACACTAGCAAAACCCCCTAGAGATGCCCCTTTCCGCAGGCGACAAACTCGGCCCCTATGAGATTCTGGCCCCCATCGGCGCCGGCGGCATGGGCGAAGTGTATAAGGCCCGCGACACGCGGCTCGACCGCATCGTCGCCATCAAGACGTCCGCCAAGGCCTTCAGCGAACGGTTCGAGCGCGAGGCGCGCGCCATCGCCGCGCTGAACCACACCAACATCTGCCAGATTTACGATGTAGGCCCCGACTATCTGGTGATGGAGTACGTGGAGGGCGTGGAACTCAAGGGGCCGATGCCGCTCGAACAGGCGCTGCGGGCGGCGATTCAACTGGCCGCCGCGCTCGAAGCCGCGCACCGCAAGTCGATCACACACCGCGACCTCAAGCCGGCCAACATTCTGGCCACCAAGTCCGGCATCAAGGTGCTGGACTTCGGCCTGGCCAAGTTCGAAGCGGCGAAGAGCACCCTGAGCGACGCCACCTTGACGCAGGCGCTCACGCAGGAAGGAACGATCGTCGGCACCCTGCAATACATGTCCCCGGAACAGTTGCAGGGCAAAACGACGGACGCACGGTCCGATATCTTCTCCTTCGGCTGCGTGCTGTACGAGATTCTCACCGGGAAACGGGCATTACACGGCGACAACCCGGCGACGCTGATCGCCGCCATCATGGACCGCGAGCCGGAGCCGATTGGCCAGCATCAGCCGATGGTCCCGCCGGTGCTGGACCGGGTGGTGAAGAAGTGCTTCGCCAAGGACCCGGACGACCGCTGGCAAACAGCCTCCGACCTGAAGAGCGAACTCCAGTGGATATTGGAGAGCGGATCGCAGGCGGCCATGCCCGCACCGGTGGTGGAGCATCGCCGGCGTAACGCAAGGCTCGGCTGGGTGGTAGCGGCGGTGATGGGCTCCCTGCTCGTGGCCGCGGCTATCTTCCAATTCCGCACGGCGCCGGCCCCCGCCGTCGTTACCCGATTCGAAATCCCGCCGCCCGAGGGAGCCTCGTGGGGGATCTTCGATCTCCCGGCCCTATCGCCGGATGGTTCGCAGGTTCTGTTCGGGGCGACGAATCTAGACGGGACGCGGCAGTTTTGGATACGCCCGATGGATTCGGTCACGGCACAGCCCGTCATCCGGGCAGCGGCAACCGGCGCCAATTTAATCAGCAACGCCGCCTGGTCGCCCGACGGGCGCGCGATCGTTTATTCCATGGACCGCAGACTGCGCCGGCTGGATTTGTCCGGCGGATCGCCGCAGGGGTTTGGCGCCGCAAACGAGTCATTGTACGGGGCCCCTTCCTGGAGCCAGGCAGGGGTGATTCTATTCACGCGTTTCGAGGCGGCGTACCGGCTTTTTCAGATCCCGGCGGCCGGAGGCGAAGCCAAGCCCGCCATGGCCCCCGAAACGTCGGGCCTTTTCCCCAGATTCTTCCCCGATGGACGCCGATTTCTTTACTACGTTGAAGGCGGAGCGCCCGCCGGGCTTTATCTCGGGACGCTCGATGGCAAGGCCGGGAAGCGCCTCGCGGCCGGGAGTTCGGGCGCCTTTGTGGCGCCCTCGTGGGTGCTGAACGTCCGCGGAACAACTCTGACTGCGCAGAAGTTCGACTCTTCCAGCGAATCGCTCACCGGCAACCCGATCCCAATCGCCGAACAGGTGGCGGTTCTTGCTGGTGTGAGCGGCGGCGCATTTTCCGTATCCCCGAATGGAGTGCTCGCCTACCGCCGGGCGACGCCACTGGCGCTGAACGATCTCACGTGGTACGACCGCCAGGGCAAGAAGCTCGGCACCGTGGGCGAGCAGGCCATCTACACGAACCCGGCGCTCTCGCCGGACGGGAAGCGCCTTGCCGTCTCCCGATTCGATCAGGCGGCCGACAGCCGCGACATCTGGGTATTGGATCTGGTGCGTGGGGTCAGTTCACGCTTCACCTTCGACAAGACTGACCACACCAACCCCTTGTGGTCGCCCGATGGGTCACGGCTGGCCTTCTCCTGGCAACGCAAGGGAACGAGTATCCGCAGCATCTATTGGAAGGCGGCGGGCGGCGCCGGCGGCGAGGAGAGATTGCTGGAAGATGGCGGCAACAACTCCCCGGAAGATTGGTCGCCGGATGGCAAGTTCATCCTGTTCAATGTGGGCAACCACGACGTGTACGCCGTAACGCTGAATGGGGACCGGAAACCATCTCCCGTGCTGAAAGGCGACTTTATCCAGGACCATTCCCGCCTGTCTCCCGATGGGCGCTGGATCGCTTACACATCGCAGGAATCCGGCAGGCGCGAGGTGTTTGTCCAGCCCTTCCCGCCGTCGGGCGCCAAGTGGCAGGTCTCGAACAACGGCGGTACCGAGCCTTCCTGGCGGCGCGACGGCAAGGAGATGTACTATATCGAGGGCGCGGATTTCAAAGCTGTGGAGGTGAAGGCCTCTGGTTCCTCTTTTGAGGCCGGCCTCCCCAAGACGCTCTTCTCGGTGCAACTGGATGCTGTAATCCGCCGCAATCGTTACGTGGCGGCGCCCGACGGACAGCGTTTCCTGTTTGTGACCGCGCCGCGCAACCCGGACACCGCGCCTTTCGTGGTGGTACAGAACTGGCAGACGCTTCTCAAGCGCTGACGTTGCCGTGACACGTTCGCGGGAGTACCGCAGAACGTTTTCGGCCAGGATCGTCGGCAAACTGGACATTGAGAGCCGAGCCAACCCGACCGCGGCCAACTCCTGTCTGCCCGTTATCCGCCTCGGGTTACTGCGCGGGAGCCTGCGCCGGCCGCCGAGGCTTCCTCCGAGGAGAACATCGCGATGCAATTGCCATCCGGATGACGACCCTCTACGTCAACGGCCCAGGGCGCTTCAGGTAGCGATCGACCAGCGCGTCCGCGGTCCGCAGGGTTTGGGCTAGCAGCGTCAGCGTCGGGTTGCCCGAGGCGTTTTGCGGGAACGAAGACGCCCCGAGCACGAACAGATTCGTCATGCCCCAATGCTGCAGGAACGGATTCAGCACGGAATGCGCCGGACTCGAGCCCATGATGGTCCCGCCTTGAAGGTGCGTCGACTTGTACGCCATCACGTCGTAAGGCGCCAGCGGGGGCGCGGAGACTTCGCGGGCGCCCGCGGACCGGGCCACCTCTGTCATCTTCGCGGACACGTACTGCAGCATGTTCTTCTCGTTGTCGTTCCAGCGGATGGTCAGCCGCAGAAGCGGATCGCCATGGACATCCCGATAGATCGGGTCGAGATCCATATAGTTGTCGCGATAGGCGAGGTGCTCGCCGGTGATAGTCAAGGTTGCGGTGCTGTCGAAGCCGGCAATCGCGGCCTTCTTCCATTCGGATCCCCAGGCGGCCTTCAGGGAAGGGGGAACAACGCCGAAGTTCTCGATCGGACGGTAACCCAGCGCACCCGCATACACGGCCGCGCCGCGCAGGAAACCGAGCGGCGTGTGATCGAAGGAGTCGCCGTCGAGGTCCGGCAGGACGATGCCGCAGGCGCCGGACCCCATGAAGCGGTTGAGCGGCCTGTCGAAGAAGATCTGTACACGGCCGCTCGCCTGATGGGTCAGGTTGCGGCCCACATGACCGCGGCCGGTGGCCGGGTCATACGGCTCGCCGATCCCCGAGAGCAGAAGCAGGCGGGTGTTGTTCAGGGTCCACGAGGCCAGGAACACGAGCTCGGCGGGTTGGAAGACCTCGCCGCCCTGTGGGTCGCGGTAGAGCACGCCGGTCGCTTTGCCATCGCGGTGGAGCACGCGGCGGGCGTCGGATCCGGTGCGGATGGTGACGCCCTTCTGGCGCGCGATCACCGGAAGCAGCGTGTTGGTCGGCTGCGCCTTGGCGCCGATCATGCAGCCGAACCGTTCGCAGAAGCCGCAGTACTGGCAAGGCGGGCGCACGATCCCGTCCGGATTCCGGTAGACGGTGCTGAGGTTGGCCGACGGCAGCGGCGCGGGATGGTAGCCCAGTGAGCGCGCGGCATCGGCCACCAGCGACGGGAAGTAGGCCATTTTCTGCGGAGGCGTCGGATAGCCGGCCGATCGCGGTCCCTCGAAGGGATTCGCTCCAGCCTTCCCGGAGACGCCGAGCAGTCTCTCGGCGCGCGTGTAGTAGGGCTCCAGGTCGCCGTAGGTGATGCCCCAGTCCTGAATGGAGTGGCCGGCGGGCAGACGCGCGGTTCCGTAGCGCTCCACGGTCCGCGTACGGATCTCGAAACAGTCGGGAAGGAATCGCGGCGTCGTGCCGTTCCAGTGTTCGCCCGCGCCGCCGGCGCCGGTGCCGGGCAGGAACGATGAGAATTGCCGGACGGGCAGGGCGCGATCCTTCATCGTGGGGCGGAAGGTCACCGTCTCGCGCGAGGCGTCCTGCATCATGCGGAGGCGGACGGCGTAGTCCAGTTCGTCCATGTCCTGCGCGTAATCGGCGGTCTTGCGCGGGCCGCCGCGTTCGAGCACCACCACGGAGAGGCCGGTTCTGGCGCCGAGTTCCTTGGCCATGAGCAGTCCCGCCCATCCGCCTCCGACAATGACGGCGTCCGCGCGCGGCAGGGTTTTCATTCGGAATCCTCCCAGGGCTTGACCGGGCGGCCTACCACCTCGGCGAGGCTGCGCGGCTTGGGGCGGAACGCTTCGCCGAAGTGGCGGCTGACGTCATCGTCCCAACTCATGTAAGGTCCGGGGTAGCCGATCAGTTGCCAGCCGATGAGGTCCTTGTTGCCGCCGTGCATGGGATCGCAGAACATGCCCTCGATGGTGTTCTTGCGCAGGACGCGGAAGAAGATTGTGTTCTCGATGGAGCGCAGTTTGCCGTCCTGCTCCTCGGAAGCGAGGCCGTCGAAATTGTCACCCAGCAGGACCAGACCCTGGCGATAGATTTCGCGAGGCGTGGCCTTGCCCTGGTAGCCCTGCTCGGGGAGCCCATCTTCGAACGGCGGCTGGGTGTAGCGATAGCGGTCGCGCCCGTAGGGGCCGGCCAATTGGCGGTCGATATAGAGGATCACGGCGGCTTCGGTGGCGCCGGGGCCGGAGGAATCGGTGGGGAAGATGCGCGCGGCTGCTGAGGCGATGATCAGAGCCTGGCGCTCGTCGAAGAATCGCAGCGGGACGCGGATCTTCGAGCCGGTTTGCGCGTGGACGCGGACGGGCGTGCGATCCAGCGTGTAGATGAGGGTCCCGCCCAAGGCGGTGGCGGAGAGCGTGAGGAACCGTCGCCGGCGCATTGGGTGAGTGTACCAGGATGGGACATGCGGCGAGACTGGTCAGGCTCGCTTCGAGAATACGTCCTTCGCCTGGAGAGGCGTTTCGATCACGCACTCGAGCGGCCGGCTTCCGCTACGCCATGGAACATGCGAAGATATCGCAATGTCCAAAAGCGATAAGTCGCTGGTCGGCCGCCGCAGCTTCCTTTCGAACGCGACGGCGTTTGCGGCTTCGGTGCCCGCGGCGCTCAGCGCCGCCGAGACGCCCGAACCGCAGGAAGCGGCGCCCGCCAAGGTCGAGGTGCAAACCACGCACCGGCCCGGGTCCGACTTCATGATCGACGTCTTCAAGGCGCTTGGGTTCGAGTACGTGTGCGCCAATCCGGGCTCGGCGTTCCGCAGCATCCAGGAGTCGGTGATCAACTACGGGAGCAATTCGAAGCCTGAGTTCATCACCTGCTGCCACGAGGAATCCTCGGTGGCGATGGGGCACGGCTACTTCAAAGTGGAAGGCAAGCCTATGCTGGTGTTCGCTCACGGCACCGTCGGACTGCAGCACGCTTCCATGGCGATCTACAACGCGTTCTGCGACCGCGTCCCGGTGTTTATCGTGCTCGGCAACAATCTCAACGCCGCCACCCGGCGATCCTCGGTGGACTGGGTGCACAGCGTGCAGGACGCCCCGTCGCTGGTTCGCGACTTCACGAAATTCGACGACTCCCCGGTGTCGCTGGGGCAGTTCGCCGAGTCTTCGATTCGCGCCTACAAGGTCGCCATGACAGCGCCGTCGGCGCCCGTGGTTCTGGTGGCCGACGCCGAACTGGCGGAAACGCCGATCGCCGGACGGAAGGATCTGGTCATCCCGAAGCTCACGCCGGCCTCGCCGCCGGCGGGCGATCCGGCTGCCGTCGCCGAACTGGCGCGGATGCTGATCGAGGCCGAGAACCCGGTGATCGTCGCCGGACGCTTCGCGCGCACACCGGCCGCGATGGGCCGTTTGATCGAACTGGCCGAACTACTGCAGGCGTCGGTGGTCGATCTCGGGACGCGGATGAATTTCCCCAACCGCCACCGGTTGAATGTCTCGGCGAACTCCCGCGCTCTGGTGCGGAACGCCGATTTGGTTCTTGGTCTCGAGGTCACCGACTTCTACGGGCTGGTGAACAACATCAGCCGCCAACTTGAGTACTCCTCGCAGCCGATTACCAAGGCCAGGCTGGCGTGCATTTCGGCCGGCGACCGCCTGGCGAAAAGCAACTACCAGGATTTCCAGCGCTACCAGCCGATGGACCTCGACATCGCCGCGGATGCCGAGGCGACGCTTCCCGCGCTGATCGAAGCGGTGCAGCGGCGGATGAACGGCGACAAGCGGCGGGTTTTCGAGGCGCGCGGCGCCAAGATCGCCGAACAGCACGCGGCCATCCAGGCGAAGGCGCGGGAGGACGCCGCCTACGCCTGGGACGCTTCTCCGGTCAGCGTTGCCCGGATGTGCGCCGAGCTTTGGGCGCAGATCCGCAACGAGGACTGGTGCCTGGCGAACTCGTCCGCGACCTTCGTCAGCAACTGGCCGTTGCGGCTATGGGACTTCGACAAGTCCTACCGGCATATCGGCGGGTCCGGCGGCGCCGGAATGGGCTATGGCGCGCCCGCGGCGGTGGGCGCGGCGCTGGCCAACAAGAAGTACGGCCGCCTGACGGTGAATATTCAGACCGACGGCGACCTGATGTATGCGCCGGGAATCCTGTGGACCGCGGCGCATCACCGCATCCCACTCCTCACCATCATGCACAACAACCGCGCTTACCATCAGGAACTGATGGAGGTGCAGATCGCCGCCAATCAACACAACCGCGGCGTCGACCGCACGCACATCGGGACCACGATTGACGACCCGAACATCGACTACGCCAAGCTGGCCCAGAGCATGGGGATGATGGGGATCGGGCCGATCGATAAGCCGGAGGATCTGGCTCCGGCGATTCGCCGCGCCATCGAGACCGTGAAGCGGGGCGAACCGGTGTTGATCGACGTTGTGACGCAGCCACGCTGAGGAGACCGCCATGAATACCTTGACTTCGATTCGATCGCTGATGGTGGTGGCGCTGTGCAGCTTGCCGGTTGTGGCGCAACCTTCGCAGGCGGCCGGCAATGCGGAAAACGGCAGGAAGATCTACGTGTCGGTGGGCTGTTTCCAGTGCCACGGGTACGAAGGGCAGGGTGGGTCGTCGGCGCCGGTCGGATCCTACGGACCGCGGCTCGCGCCTCCCAAGCTTCCGGTCGCGGCGATCCGCGCATATGTGCGGAATCCCACCGGCGGGATGCCGCCGTATAGCACGAGGGTGTTGTCGGATGGTCAGATCGACGACATTTACTCGTTTCTGAAGACGAGACCGGCGGCGCGGCCGGTGAAAGATATTCCGTTGTTGAATTAGAAGGGACGCTGCGAGCGATTCTGGCGTGGTCGGCGTTGATCGTGGCCGGTAGCGCAGCGGCGCGAGATTCTGGCGGCAGGACCGTTTCCGGTTGGCCCGTAATCCAGGAACAATCCGAACAGTGAGGGCAAGTCAACTTGGATTGTTTCCAATGCGTAGTATCCAGACTGAGCCCAATGGATCACGATTATCTGATGCTGCGCATGTCTGTGGCAGGCGGGCCAGCATCCGGGTCGAGCGTGAACTTCGTGACAGGATTGCGCCACACACGTGCCACTGGCTTTGCGCCCGGGCTGGACTGAGTTGTATAGCGGCCTCCCGATTCGTACAGCGTCACCAGCGCCTTCGATTCACGCCATGCCTCGGTCGCGGGGCGGCTGCAGGCGAACGTGCCGCCGCCGTCTTCCGTCCAGCCGCCCGCGAGTTTGCCGTCGCTGAGGGTGCCGGAGACGTGATACCGGATTCCCTCATCTTCGACCTCGAATCGCAGGGTGCCTTCGCGATAAACGCCCTTTTCGATTCCCCCGCCCAGGATGCTGCCGCGCACGCTGCCGTCGCGCTGAATCGTCAGTGCGAACGGGAGGTCATCGGCTTTGCAGTCCCATTCGCCGACGGCGGATTCGGGCGGCCGTGGGGCGCCGATTGGCACGGCGTAGAACGTACCGGCGATCTCCACCGCGCCATCGCGGCGGCGGCCCGGCGCGAGTGCGAAAAACGGAACTTCTTCCACCTGGTTCCAGGCGAGGGCGGCTTCCACTCCGTCGCGCATCAGGTAGCGCCCATCCCTCAGGCGATAGACCGGCGCCGGTAGGAATAAGCGCGGGTCGTCGAGGGCCATGCGGTACATGATTTGGTTATAGTCGTAGCGCGGTGTCTCGACGCGCGCGTCAGAAAAAGCCGATGTATAGGTGCCCTCGAAGTAGATAACGCGCCCGCGCTCCTGGTCGAGGAAGGGGTGCGACACCGGCCAGTAGAACGTGTACTTTCCGTGCACCGCCACGCGCGCGGCATAGGCCCATGGCCCGGTGGGAGTGTCGGCCTCGGCATACCAGACCTCGCCGGGGTTCCGCTGACATATGGCGATCCAGCGTTTGCGCCACCCGTTCCAGTTGAGCGCATTGCAATCGACGGGCACCTCGGCGCCCGTTTCCGCATCGAGGAAATTCACTGCCTGTTTGGTGGGTACGGCGCCCCGCTTCCATGTGTGCCGGCCGTTCTCCTCGACGAAGGCTTCGTAAGCGCTAATGTCCTGCACGGCCCCCCACTCAGCCGGCACCCGGGTGAAGGCCATTGGGTGCAGACCCGAGAAGTAGAAGTAATCGCGGCCACGCGACCGTACACGGCAGGCGTTGCCGTCGAGGTTTAGCGGCCTAAGCGAGCGCGGGAACTCCACTAGTGGATCGAACTCCTGCTTTGCGTCGTTGAAGACCGCGAGTCCACTGCGCGCTTCGTCAGCTAATCCACGCATCAACCCCCAGTAGGCAACCAGCCGCTCCGCGCCCGTTGGGTCGCGCACTACCATGAGCGAATGCATCCACGTCATGCCCTTCGTCCACGGGATCATCGGCTTGACGAAGCCGTCCGGGCGCGTGAAATACGTCAGGTTGATGCCCAGCGCAGGGTCGTCGTGCGGGTCGGAAGTGGCCATTGTCGTATTGAAATTGCCCAGCGGGCCGTCGGGGCGGTCCGTATCGCCCCACAGCCAGAAGATCCTGCCGTTATAAATCGCCGTCCGCACGGTGTCCTGCCCCATGACGCCGCTGTTGATCGCGGGTTCGCGGATAGGCACGGGGTAGCCAGTGAGCAGGCTGTCTCGGTAGATGCCCTGCCCGGTAACGCGGTAGAGGCGTTCGGCTACCGCATGGCGCCTGATCTTCAATTCCACGGCGCCGCCACGCTTCACGTCGATCGTCTTGCCGCCGCCTGATAACGAGTAGCCGGGGCTCTGAATGGTGAAATAAACCGGCCGGTCCATTAGACCTGGCTCGTTCCACGCTATGATGCCGTTGCTGTCGGTCCAGCAGGAGATCTTGTTGGTGCTGCGCAACTCGACGAGCGGCACGCCGCGACCGGTTTCGTCGTCCACGATTCTGATCTGAAAGTAGTCGCGGGCTGTCTGCGCGGCGGCAGCGGAGGCGAGCAGCAGGAACGGCAGCAAGATGCCGCTTGCAGCGCGCAAGAGTGCGAAGGGCATACCCGCCATTATGATCGCAACCGACCCGAGGCGGAATGCGAGTGGATCGTCGGCAAACCGGACCTTGAGAGCCTCACCGCGGCCGACTTCCTGTCCGCCCGTTATCCGCCTCGAATCCTGTACACTAGCTGAAACTCCTCATGCCCCTTTCCGCCGGCGACAAACTCGGCCCGTATGAGATCGTCGCGCCCTTGGGCGCGGGCGGGATGGGCCAGGTGTATCGCGCCCGCGACCCCAAGCTGAATCGCGACGTCGCCATCAAAGTCCTTTCGCCCGCCTTCGCCGATGACGCCGAGCGTATGCAGCGCTTTGAGCGCGAAGCGCAGGTGCTGGCCAGCCTCAACCATCCCAACATCGCGCAGATCTACGGAGTCGAGCAGGGCGCGATCGTCATGGAACTGGTCGAGGGCGCCGACCTCAAGGGTCCGCTGCCGCTCGACACGGTGCTCGAATACGCGCGCCAGATCGCCGCCGGGCTCGACGCGGCACACGAAAAGGGCATCATTCATCGCGACCTCAAGCCCGCCAACATCAAGGTCACTCCCGAGGGCACGGTCAAACTTCTCGATTTCGGCCTCGCCAAATCCGCCGAGCCGAGCGCCGCTTCCACCGGCATCAGCCCGACCATGTCGCCCACCCTGTCGCTGGCGATGACGCAGACCGGCATGATCCTCGGCACCGCGGCCTATATGTCCCCGGAGCAGGCGCGCGGCAAGCCCGTGGATAAGCGGACCGACATATGGGCCTTCGGCGTGGTGCTCTACGAACTGATCACCGGCCGCCTGCCGTTCCAGGGCGAAGACCTTTCGCACACCATGGCGTCCGTGATCCTGCAGGAGGCCGATTACGACGGCATTCCCGCCGCGCTGCGCCGTCTCATTGAGGGCTGCCTGGAGAAGAATCCGAAGAAGCGCCTCCGCGATATCGGCGACGTCTGGCGCCTTCTGGATGAAGGCACGCCCGCGCCCGCCGCCGCACCCGCCTCTGCCGTGGGCCGAGGACTCTCCTGGTGGGCGGTGGCCGTCCCCGCGGTTGCCGCGCTGGGATTCGCCACCGCCTGGTGGATGGGAACGCGCCCGGTTCCGCGCCCGCTCATCCGCTTCAGCGTCGATCTGGGGTCCGACGCGGTCGCCGGCACCCAGATCACCGCCATCCTCTCGCCGTACGGCAGCCGCATCGTGTACCCGGTGAAGGGACCTGGCGGGCAGACCCAACTCGCGACGCGCCTGCTCGATCAGCCCAAGGGCAATATTCTCTCCGGCACTGAGAACGCCGAACAGCCGTTCTTCAAACCGGACGGTCAGTGGATCGGCTTCTTCGCCGATCGGAAACTGAAGAAGATCTCCAGCCAGGGCGGGGCAGCGGTGGCGCTCGCCGACACCATCGGCATTCCCCGCGGCGCATCGTGGGGCGATGACGGCAACATCATCGCCAACCTCGATAACCGGCATCTCTTCCGTGTGCCGGACGGCGGCGGTCCTCCCCAGCCTCTTCCCAAACCCGAAGACCACGGCGAGCGCAGCTGGCGGTTCCCGCAAGTTCTGCCGGGCTCCAGACAGGTGATCTTCACGGGATCGCCCTTCGGCCCCGGATTCGGCTACGAAGACGCAAATGTCGAGATCCTTGACCTTAAGACCGGCCAGCTGAAGATTATTCAACGGGGCGGCTATTTCGGCCGCTATTTTCCCACCGGCCATCTCACCTACCTTCACCAGTCCACGCTCTTCGCCGTGCCGTTTGACCTCTCGCGCATGGAGGCGCGCGGCACGCCGCAGCCGGTCGTGGAAGAGGTGGCGGGCGCCTCGGGACAAGGCGGCGGCCAATTCGATTTCTCCGACACCGGCACACTGGTCTATCTCAGCGGCAAGTCCCCGGAAATTATTTATCCGATTTCCTGGCAGGATGGCGCCGGTAAACTGACGCCGGCCCTGCCCGGTTCGGTATCGGGCGTATCGCCGAAGCTATCTCCGGACGGCAAGTTCGTCGCCTACTCCGACTACAACGACATCATGGTGTTTGACCTCCAACGGTCCGCCGCCACCAAGCTCACCTTTAACGCCACGTCCAACCGTCAGCCGGTCTGGACACCAGACGGCAAGCACATCGTCTATTCGGGAGGAGGGTTGTTCTGGTCAGCGCCGACGGATCGACTCCGCCCGAGAAGCTTGTTTCAGGCCCCGAGATGCTGCTCCCGAACGCCTTCACTCCGGATGGCCGCAACTTGCTGTTCACCCGCAGCGCACAACTGACCTCCCGAATCGAGATGTTGCCGCTCGACCTGTCGGATCCCAACCACCCTAAGCCGGGCGCCCCAAGAGTGTTTTTGGAGGAGGAGGACCAAAACGTCGGCGAGGCTGCTCTTTCGCCCGACGGACAGTGGCTGGCGTACAGCTCCTTTGCGACCTCCGTAGGCCGGGTTTTCGTACGACCCTACGGCGCAGCCGGCTCCGGTGGACGGTGGCAGATCGACAATGCCGGCGGGCGGACTCCCCTTTGGTCACGCACGGGCAAACAGCTTTTCTACATCAGCCGCGACAATCGAATTATGTCGGTCCGCTACATGGCGAAAGGCGGCGCGTTCGCGCCCGAGAAGCCGGAGCCGTGGTCGCCTGCCCCGCTAATGGGCGCCGGCGTCCCGCTAATGGGCGCCGGCGCCTATTCGCCCTACGATGTGGCTCCGGACGGCAAGCGGATGATCGTGCTGTCGGCCGGGGCACCGGAGGAGCGCAAGGGCTCGCTGCACGTGACCGTTCTGCTCAACTTCTTCGACGACTTGCGCCGCAAGGCGCCGGTGGGCAAGTAGAGGAAGCGTCGTTCATAGACGGGGCAACGCCCTTCCTCAGCGGCGCGATTGGCCTTTCAGCAGATCGCTCAGACCCACAGTGTACTTCCTCAAATCCGCGGCGGGGGCTGCGTCCAGGATGGCGCCGGCGCGGCGCCGGCACCGTTTGGCCGCCGCCCTCGCTCTCGGGCTAATGGGCATTTCGGGAAATGGCCGAAGCGATACGGCCCGGTCGGCTGAGGAACATCTGGTCGCCGGCCATACGGGGTGCCAATCGCCTTGAAGCGGGGGGAAGCCAGGGAAGCGCTTGAAGCCGCAAACGCGCCGGCCTTTGTCACCGCATACGCCTGGCCTGCCTACATCCGCGGCATGGCTCTCCTGAAACTCGGCCATCCGGCGCAGCACTGTTCGTTGGCGCCTTTGTTTACGGTGCCGCATTCGCCGTGCCCGCCGCTCAACTCGGGTTGACGCGCTCCCTGCGATGGAAGGAAAGGCGGAAGAGAGCCGCATTGCACATGAACAACTGCTGTCGGAGCGCCCGGTGCTCGCGCCTCGCCTCGATCAGAAGGGGCAGGTTGAGCTTGCAGCAACGGAATGCGCCGGCGCCGCACCCGTGACGATCGCGAAGGGGTTGCAGTAACAATCCGTGTGTGACTCAGCGGCTCCGTGTTACGGGAGTGTTTCCGCCGGGATCTGGCACTATTTCCTGCCCAGTTTCAAATCCGGGAGAGCACCATCAACGTACTCCACCCACGAAAGGAAACACCAACCAATGACGATTATGAACAACGCGTTTCTCTGCCGGTTTCTGGCAGCCTCAGCCTTTATTTTTCCCACCGCTTTGCTCGCGCAAGCAGACCTGCGCCCCGCGGCGGGCACGGTGGTGACGACCCATCAGGAAAGACTCTATGTCATCCCTGGATCGAAAGCTCTCATTGCCGGTTATTTCACGCAGATCAAAGGTATCGCGGATCCTCTCTTTTCCGGCGAGCCCAGCGAGCAGACCGCTTACTTCACTTTTACTTTCGAGAGTCCCACCGCGCTTCGCATCACCAACGGCGATATCACAACCGTGGCCTTTGCTCCTGGCGTCGCCTTCAATATCTACTTCAACCCGAATCCCTCGAGAAGCTGGAGCGACCCCGCAAGCTTCGCAACCGGACAGTTGGTGGCAACCTACCGAAACGGCATCGGGACCTCGGCGACCGCGGGACCGGTGACCATCGCTGAACAGGCCTCGGTATTCGAATCGAGCAGCGACTTCCAATTTCAGGGGCACACGTATAACTTCCGCTTCTTGTTCCCGCAGGGATTTCGAACCGCCGGCGTCATCCAGGGCGCGTCCAACCTGGGACCCGCGGCGGGCTATCCGCTCGTCTTCGCACTCGCCGGATCGCACGTCGCTCTGGGCGGACTGTTTAGCGCCTTCTAGGTGAAAGAACATTACCGCGCAGCGGCAGTTGTCCCGGGGGGGCCTAAAGTCCTAAGAGTTTGGAAGCGGGAACTCAGACTCCGGGTCCAAATAAGATTAAAGAAGCTCTTGCTCGCATGTTAGACTGGATCTCCCAGGGGCCTACGTCGTTTTCCTGTCCGCGGTCGCCTCGGGTGAGAACCGGCGATCGGGAGGTTGCGACATTCGAGTCCATCTGGTTAACCCAAGTGATATGGCTTTCGGGACGGCCGTTATCACTCCGAGGTGGTTGTATGTGCTTGCGGCGTCTACGCCAGCCACCTTCGGTGATCCCGTGCTCTGGGACGAGACCCTGGAACACATCGATCCCGACCAGGTTCAGTCTGGCGACATAGCCGGCATTGGCATTCACACCGGCAATGCGCTACGCGGATACGCGGTCGGGCGCATGTTGCGCGAGCGGGGCGCGACGGTGGTATTCGGGGGCATTCACGCCACGTTGTACCCGGAGGAAGCGTTCGAGCGGGGTGGCGCCCACGCCGTGGTCAAAGGCGACGGAGACGTGATTTGGGAGCAGGTCCTGACCGAGTGCGCCGCACAAAGGCTCCGCAGGATTTACGAAGGCGGCAGGGTGGAGGGCGCGCAATTGAAGCGGGCGCGTTGGGACCTGATGCCCCGAAACGCCTACATGTGGGCTTCGGTGCAGACGGTCCGGGGGTGCGCCAAGCACTGCTCGTTCTGTTCCGTGTGGCGAACCGACGGACAGAAGCCACGGCAACGCGCCAGTGACGCGGTAATAGAGGAAGTCGCCGAGCTTCGCCGCCGGGGATTCCGGTTCATCGCGCTGGCCGATGACAATTTTTATCCAGTGTCACTGACCGACATCCGTCTGGCCGAACGTCAGGGGAACAAGCCGAGAATTGAGCAACTCCAGGCGATGCGGAGAGAACGTTTCGAGCTCATGGAGCGGCTCGCCGAACTGCCCAAGGACCTGATCTTCTTCACGCAGATCACCATGGAGGCGGCGGAGGACCCCAACTTTCTCGATGCCATGCGCAAGGCGCGCATCAAGGGAGCGTTGGTAGGCGTTGAAGCTGTTACGGCGGAAGGGCTCAAAGCAGTTTACAAGGACTTCAACTCCTCCGGGGAGACCCTGATCGCGCAACTCCAGGAGTTTCAAAAGCACGGAGTTCATGTGCTGGGCTCCTTTATCTTTGGATTGCCGACGGACCGCGCGGACACGTTCGCGGCAACCTGCGATTTGGCGGAAAAAGCCGGCCTCACGTTCGCTCAATTTGTGATGCTGACGCCGTTTGCGGGCACCGTCGATTTCGATCGCTGGGAAAAAGCACAGGGTCCCAACCCGCCCACGCTAGAGGGAGTCCCACTGACACGCTACTGGCTGATTCCGCCCGAACGACGGCCCAAGATGTTCATGCCGCATCCGACCATGAGTTCGGAAGAAATGCGCGCGCGAACGCAGGGTGTTTGGGACCGCTTTTATAGTTTTCCAAATATCTGGAAACGCTCTCGCTGCACGCCCACCCTCAGGGCAAGGCTTGCGTTCCTCTTCATTTCGAAGCTCTATCGCCAGATGTATGCCAGCACGGGCATTGCGACAGACAGCGCACGGAGAAACCGCGCCAATCGTTCGGCCCGCTGGATCGCGAAACTGTCCCTGCGCCTGTTCCGGGCGAAGCCTATGCCGGAAATTGTTATCGACCGAAAGGCGAACGCTATCGGCGCGGCTTCCGCCCTTGAACCCGAGTCAACCGGTTTCAACGTGATCAGCGGCGGGTGAGGCGGCGGTCTGCCTCTCCGCCAAGCCGCATTTTCTCGCGGCCAGCAGGCGGTGCGAGCGCCAAGGTGAGCGCTCCAAAGGATGCGGTAAAGACAGAGTAATCGAATGGCGAACGAAGCTCATCGGTGAGCATCGTTAGCGCGAAAACCATGAGCAGTATCGAGCTCCCGTAGGCTGCCCAGCGGGTTTTCACCCCGAACAGCAGGCACAACCCAAACGTCAGCTCGCAGCTAGTTGCCGCGATGCCGGCAACCGGGACCCATGACCGCGGTAGAAACCAATTGAGACGGCCGGCGTACTCGAGAAAACCGGCCCAGGACGTCGCGGGCTGCCACCCTTCGCCCGGGTGCAGCAACAGACGCCAGAATCCGAATCGGCCCGCCACCGCGGACAAGAACGCCGTCGCCAGCGCGACCCTCAAGCCCGTGTGCGCGATCTCGGAAAGGCGCGCCTGAGTCATTGTGATTTACCCTCCTTGGGACGCACGACAATTGCGAGCACCTTTGCGTCACGGCTCGGATCGCCGCTGGCCGTCACGGTGTGCAACACGCCCGCCGGCTCGAAGAACGTCATCCCAGGGCGCAAAGTCGTTTCGTCCTGAACTTCGGTGGCGAAACGGAACGTTCCTTCCAAAACGTAGCCCAGCACGAAACCCTTGTGGCGATGGGGCGCAAATCCGCGCCCCGGCGCGGCGGTCACGACGTTGAACTCCGCCTCCCACCCCTCCCACTCTCCAGAAAGCGGCTGCACGCGCAGGACCTCCGCGTGATTCCCCCTCGTTTGGCCAAAGGGCTTCTGGGCAAAGAGCTTCCGGGAACTTGCGCACCACGCGGCTCCCAGCCACGCAAGGAACGACCGGCGATGTCTCAACGTGTTTCTCCTTTCACCGCTGCTGCCGGGCCTTCGCCGATAGCGAGTCCCGTGAGCATTACCGTTTCGGCTTTCTCCAGTTCTCGATGCAAGTCGTCATCGGAGGAATAGAATCGTCGCGGTATCCTCCGCGATCTTACTTCGAGGCGCACTGAGTCGCCGTCAAAGGCGTCGGGCGACACTCGCAATTCACGGCCATCCGCGCTTAGCGTTCCGGTGTATTCATACATCGGATTCGGTTCGCGCCAACCGTAACAAAAGATCAGCGACCAGCGGTCCCCCATCGCAAGGATCCGGTAGTCGGAAAGCAATTCCTCCAGCCCAATCGCGGCGCAGGACAGCAACTCATTCCGCCGTGCCTCCATCTCCACAAAAAAGTAATGCCACGCATTCAGGCCCCGGTAGCGCGTATAAACGGTAAGGGCGTGATGGGCCACCAGGGCCGCAAGGTACGGATCCTCGGGCTCGAGCCGGTCGAGCGCAATGCGCCAAGCCCCCTGACGGATAGCGAGCGGAGCGTTGACCACGTCGTAGGGCATCCCCGTTTCCGGACTCACCGAGGGCGAGGCGTCGGACTCGCGCCAACCGCAGTCATGCTGAGCCGTGGCGCGTAAGATCCGCTCGCGTTGCGGATGCCGGAGCCATGCGCCGGCCTTCCATTCCGCCATAATCCGGGCGGCCAATGCGGCGTGGTCGGCCTGGGTGATCAGGTAGAGCCATTGATCGCTCTCTGTCCGTACAATCACTTGCGCACCTCCATCCAGCGGGAAAGAAAAAGGGGCTGACACCGCATGATCCACGCGCCCGCTAAACAACAGGCGCCTCCTCCCACGGCCAGGAAAGTTACCACTTCCCGGCGGACAGAAACGCCGAGCAAAAGCGCAACCACCGGAATCAGAAATGTCGCTGTCGACGCACGCGCGGCGCCCAACTTTCCGGCGGCCATGGCCATCACTACGTTGGCTCCGGCGGTGCCGAGTAGGCCCAAGGCCAGCAAGGCCAACACGGCCGTCGGGTTCCAGCGCGCGGCCAAAACCGCCGGCAGTCCGAGGGGAGCGGTGAGAATCAGCGCGACGCCAAGCGCTCGCCACACCACCGGCAGTGCGCCATTGCGCTGCTGCAGCGGCCGCGCCAGGTTGATTGCCACGCCGTAGGACAACACCGCCGCCGAAATCATGGCGATTCCGGCGGCACTGCCATAACCGGCTGCCAATTCCGGTATCGCCATCAGGGCGCAGCCGCAGAACCCGATCGCCAAACCGGCCATCACCGACGGTGAGGGAGCGCGGCGCTCGCGCAGCGCGGCAACGGCGGTGGCAATCAGCGGCACCGCGCCATTCAACATTCCGGTAAGGGCGGATGATACCGACAATTCCGCCCGCGGAAACATGCTCATCGGAAAGGCCAGCCATAGGACCCCCAGCCAGACGACCGGCCTTCGGTCACCCGGCGCGAGGGGCCGCCGGGCTGCCGGAAGAAACGACAGCGCCGTAAACCCGAAAACGAATCGTAGAAACGTCACCCCGTCCGGAGCGACGGCGGTGAGCCCCTGTGCGATCAGCAGGAAGGACGATCCCCAAATCAGCCCCGGCAGGCAGACCAAAGCCCAATCGGCGAACGCCCAACCCGCGCGCGGCTCGGGTCCTGGAACGTCGATGGTGCTGGCTTCCGCGAAATCTGCTTTCATCGGGATTCTCTCAAACCCGCTGTTCGCTGTGCGCTTCGGGGCGCAACCTCGCGGCGATGGACAGCCGGTTCCAGGCATTGATGGCGGCGATCGCGAGAGTCAGGTCCGCGATCGCTTTCTTCCCGAAATGAAGGCGAGCCGCTTCGTAAACGCCGTCCGGCGCCTGGCCCTCGCTGATGGCCGTTACCGCTTCCGTCCACGCCAACGCGGCGCGTTCTTTCTCGGTGTAAGCGGCACTTTCCCGCCACGTGCTCAATCCATACAACCGCTGCTCGCTTTCGCCCAGCGCCCGCAGGTCCCTCCAGTGCATGTCAATGCAATAGGCGCATCCGTTCAACTGCGAGGCGCGCAGCTGCACCAGGTACAGCAGCGTTTTATCGATCCCGCAGTCCGCTACATAGTCGTCCAGCGAAGCCATGGCCTGGTACACGCCCGGCGCCGCCTGGGAGTATTGAAATCGCGTTTCCATGGTACTTATTGTGCAGGCCGGAATGGCCTTTTGAAAGAGCCAATATTGACAAGTATCACTGGGCCAATTAGAATCGCGCTTGGATCTCCAAATCGTCATCGCGCCGAATCTTGAAATCACGCCCCAGATCTACCGGCAGATTCTCGATGCGATCGTGGACCGGCGGTTGGCGCGCGGCGACCGGCTTCCGCCCACGCGCGAGTTGGCCCGGCAACTGCAAGTTTCCCGGAACACCGTGAGTCTTGCCTACGACTTGCTTATTGCCGACGGCGTCCTGATCGGACGCACAGGCGACGGGACGTTCGTCAATGCTCCCCCGCAAACGGCGGCTCGCCGCCGCTCCGCCCCTGTAGGAAAAATTCAGGTCCGCGAGGTGTGGCGCGCATTGCCGGAACTGAGCGGATCCGGGGGATCGCCCCAGGTTTACGACTACGATTTCGGCGTCGGCGTCCCCGACTCCGCGCTGTTCCCCTTCGACGAATGGCGCCGCCTGATGGCCGGCGAGTTTCGCGCCCGCCCGAGCCAGAGCTACTATCAGTCTCCCGCCGGCGATCCGGCACTCCGCGCGGCGCTCGCAAAACACGTGGGCGTCTCGAGGGCAGTGCAAGCCGAGGTCGACGACGTGATCATCACCCAGGGAGCTCAGCAAGCCTTCGATCTGATCTCGCGTGTGCTGTTGAGCGAAGGCGCCGTAGTGGCCATTGAGGATCCGGGCTACGCCAACGCGCGTCTCCTCTTCCGCACGCACGGCGCGCGTGTGGCGCCGGTGCCCGTCGACGAGGAGGGCATCGTGGTCTCCCGCATCCCGCGGAACGCGAAGTTCGTGTATGTGACGCCGTCGCACCAGTTTCCTTTAGGCCACGTCATGTCGTTTCAGCGCCGCACAGAACTGCTGGCATGGGCGGAGCGCACGGGCGCGGTCATCATCGAAGACGATTACGACAGCGAATTTCGCTTCGGCGGGCGCCCTCTGGACCCGCTCCAGAGCATGGATCGCATCGGCTGCGTTGTGTACGTCGGAACGTTGTCGAAGGTCATGTTGCCCACGCTTCGCCTGGGCTTCCTGATTTCCCCTGCTTCCCTGCGCTCCGCGCTCCTGAAGGCCAAGAAGCTTTCCGATTGGCACAGCGATTCTGGCAAACAGGGCGCCGCGGCTCGTTTCATTCGCCGCGGCATGTTGGCCAAACATATTCGCAAGTTGAACCGCGTCTATGCGGAACGCCACGCACTGATCGTTTCGACCATCGAGAAGAAACTGAGCCGCTGGCTGCAGCCCGTCCCCAGTTCCGCCGGGATCCATCTCTCGGCGCTTTTCCGGCCAGAGGCGCGTGACCTCAGCCCCCAAAAAATCCTGGCTGCGGCGGGCGCGCGCGGAGTCAAGATAACGAGCCTGGCGGACTATTACTCGCAGCCGGCCAACGCCGCGCTTCACCCGGGCCTGGTGTTTGGGTTCGGCGCGATTGGAACTCACCTGATCGAAGAAGGGCTCCATCGCCTAACCGCATGCTGCGGCGAAGCGCAACTCACATCGCAGCAGCGTGCGACTGAGTAACCGACGGCGCCATGGCAGGTTTAGGAACTGGAGTCATCGGCCCGGATCGGCGGTCCGAGCCATTGTTGTTGGTTCAGTCGCTAGCACGCGGCGCGCGTAGTCATGGACACTGGTGAGCTCGATCCCGAACTCGGCCACGACCGGCGCCATATCCATCGCATCTCCTCGTGCATATCCAAGCATCAGTGCCGCGAAACTCTTCTGCATTGAATCCGTGGCTCCCTCAAACTGCGATAGGAGCGCCGGTTCAGGAACATGCTCAACCTGGAACTGCCTGCCGCTGAGGCTCTCGAAGATAGCGACTACTTCGAGTGGCGAGAGGGCCTTCGGCCCACCGAACTCGATCGTGCTCCGTTCGGCCGCAGGATGGCGAAGGGAAAGAGCACACATTTCGGCGACATCCTGAAAGGACACCCAGCTAATTGGTTTCGTGCCGGGTCCGTAGATGCGAGCCGCAGCGTTCGCATAATCGAATCCCAAGGCCGCGCTCAGCCACACTTCCATAAACCAACTTGCTCGGAGGATTGTAAAGTTGAAGCTCTTTAACGCGTTTTCGACGCGCTCCTTTGCAGCGCCGAGTGGGAACGATAGGTCGGGCTGCCGCCGGAACGAGACAAACAGAAAACGTTCTACATTGGCGGCTTTGGCGGCATCGAGGAGGTTCAATTGACCAGCGGCATCGACTGACTCGATGGAGTCGCCATGCTGACGGGACAGGGTCGACGAAGCCGTCGAAATCACTGCGTCGACGCCGCGGCATGCGGCAGCTATCGAATCAAAATCTTTGAGGTCGCCGCGATGCAATTCGACACCGGCAGACTTCAAGACTTCGACCTTCTCGGCCGAGCTCGTGTCCCGGACGAGAGCTCGTACGGTTTCTCCTCTCGCCACCAGCTTCTGACAAACCGCGGTCCCAACCAGACCGGTTGCACCGACAACGAGAACCATGCGCCCTCCCGAGGCCTGAGTTTAACACCTCTGGGCGTACCCGGTTCGCATCCACTCGGGGTTCGCCTCCCTGCGCCTCACAGTGACTCAGCAAACGTCGTGCGAAGGTGACGCACTGGCTCCGGAATGAAACAGGCCTGCCTCTTGCGGAGAGAGGATATCGGCTCCGAAGAGAGACGTCAATTGGCGGCGTCCAGCACTTTTAGGGGTCATTCCGATCATGCGATCGCGGAGGGCGCAGAGGAGGGGATTCTGGAGTTGGGCTACGGCTCCGATGCGCCTCGATTGGAGGAGAATTTCGCGGGTGCGGGCCCGGCGTCGACCTTCGTAGGATTGCAGGGCCGTCTCAACCTGGTTGCTCGACTTGAGGCAAGCGGCGAGCACGATGCCGTCTTCGATTGCCTGACAGCCTCCCTGTCCGAGGTTCGGAGTCATGGCATGGGCGGCGTCGCCGAGCAGGGCGACACGGCCGAGAGTGATCCGAGGCATGGGATCGATATCGAAGATATCGTTGCGGAGGATGGCGTTCTCGTCTGTCGCATCGATCAGCAGTTGGATCGGATTGTGCCATCCCCGGAAGAGTTCGCGGAGGGCGGTCTTGGCAGATGCGTCGGTCTGGCCGGCAGGGGCGTTCTTGACGGCGAACCAATAGATGCGTCCGCGGGTCATGGGAACGATGCCGAACCGGCAACCGCGTCCCCACGTTTCGCTGACGTTGGGGTCGGCGGACGAGGTCTGGACAATGGCACGCCATGCGGTGTAACCGGCATAGCGAATGGCGGGGTTCGCGAAGACTTGAGCGCGGACGGTGCTGTGAAGGCCGTCGGCGGCGATGAGCGCATCGGCTCGGGCGGAGTCGCCATTCTCGAATTGCGCGGTGACGCCGGCCGGGTCCTGCGAGATGGCGATGCATCGCATTCCGAGATGGACTTGTTGAGGGTCGATGTGTCGGAGCAGGAGAGTCAGCAGTTCTGCGCGATGGACGACGGCGACGGCTGCGAGCTGCCGGGAGAGTTCGTCGGAAGGGATTGCGAGCAGGGTGGTTCCGTCCGGTTGTCGGATGCCACCTTGCAAGGCGGTGAGGCCTGCGGCTTCGAGTTCGGCGGCGATTCCGAGGTGGGCGAGGGCGCGGAGGGCGTTGGGCGCGAGCGTGATGCCGGCGCCGACTTCGCGGAGTTCCGGAGCCTTTTCGTAGAGGTCGGCGTGAATGCCGATGCGTCGGAGAGCGATGGCGAGGGTGAGTCCGCCGATCCCGGCGCCGAGGATGATCACTCGCAAGCCTTCAGTATAGTCATGCTGAAAATGAGAAAACGCCGGCTCCCCGGCATGGATTCGAACGACGAACTTGACAAGATTTAGAAGTCCCNTGCTGAAAATGAGAAAACGCCGGCTCCCCGGCATGGATTCGAACGACGAACTTGACAAGATTTAGAAGTCCCGCGACAGGTTGGGTTTAAGAAGTCACGGAAGACCGCGTTTTCCGTCGTACTGCGCGTCGGAGACCTTTTCCATCCAGTCAACGACTTTACCGTTGAGCGACTCCTGAATGGCGATATGTGTCATGGCGACCGCCGGGCTTGCGCCGTGCCAGTGCTTCTCTCCGGGTTCGAACCAGACGACGTCACCGGGCCGGATCTCTTCGACAGGGCCTCCCCACTTCTGCGCTCTGCCGAAACCGGACGTGACGATCAGCGTCTGGCCGAGCGGATGGGTGTGCCAGGCGGTGCGGGCGCCTGGTTCAAATGTGACGCTCGCGCCGCGAGCGCGGGCAGGATCGGCCGCCTCAAACAGAGGATCGATCCGAACCGTGCCGGTGAAATACTCCCCGGGCCCTTTCGCCGAGGGTCGTGATCCGCATCTTTTGATCTCCATAATGAACCTCCTCAAACCTGCAGTAGCGTCTTGATGGCGCGCCGTTCGTCCATCGCGCGGTAGCCCTCCGCCACCTCGGCAAGCGGCAGCGTCAGATCGAAGACCTTGCCCGGGTGGATCGTTCCATTCAGAATCAGGTCGATCAGCTTCGGCAGAAAACGCCGCACCGGCGCGGGTCCGCCGTGCAGGTGCATGTGCCGGAAGAACAGGCCGCGGGCGTCCAATTCCACCCCGTGCGGCACGCCGACATAGCCCACGTAGCCGCCGGGACGCGTTGCGCCGATCGCCTGCATCATTGACTCCTGCGTGCCGACGCACTCCAGCACCGAGTCGGCGCCGACCCCTTTCGTCATCTCCCTGATGCGGGCAACCGCCTCGTCGCCGCGCTCCTCGACGATGTCGGTCGCGCCGAACTCGCGGGCGAGCTTCTGCCGTTTTTCATGACGGCTCATCGCGATGATAGGCCCGGCTCCCATCTGCTTCGCTGAGAGCACGCCGAGAAGGCCGACGGCGCCGTCGCCGACAACCACCACCGTGCCGCCCGGCTTCACATTCGCCGCCTCGGCCGCGAACCATCCCGTACCCAGGACATCCGAGGCCGCGAGCAGGCTCGGCACAAGGTCCTTGGGAGGAATGCCGCCGGGCGTCGGCACCAGCGTCCCGTCTGCCTGCGGCACGCGCAGGAACGGCGCTTGCGCCCGCAGCATGAATTCCCGATGAACGCAGGAGGACTGGTAACCGTACCGACAGTTGGGGCACGTATTGTCGGAGGTCGCGAAGGAGCCGACCACGAATTGTCCCGGCTTTATGGCTTTGACGGCGCTGCCGACTTCTTCAACAATGCCGCAATACTCGTGACCCATATGCGTTGGACCGTCAACCGGCTGCAGGCCGCGGTATGGCCATAGGTCGGATCCGCATATGCAGGTCGCCGCAAGCCGCAGGATCGCGTCCGTAGGTTCGGCAATCTTGGGATCATCGCGGTCCTCAAACCGAACGTCCTTTGGTCCGTAAAGAACTGCGCCTTTCATTCTTTTCTGCCTTTCATCTGCTCCGTTACTTTTACATCTCGTAGCCAGGCTTCTTGTAGAGCTTGTCCCACTTGTCCTTGATATCCGGCTTGTAGACTTTTTGTTGCCAGTCCCTCGAACTGATCTCTTCGAAGCCGACCGAGACGGATTCATCGCCGTAGTTGAGGACGTCCATTACATCCTTTGTGATCTTTTCGGCGAGACGCTGTTTCTGCGCTTCTGATTTTCCGGGCCAGAGCTTCACGATGACGTGCGGCATGTTCCTGCTCCTTGAATGAGGATCACTTTCTCGAATTGAACCGGCCGCGTAGCCGCTGCCGGCAGCGAGCGCATGTCCCTCCATTCCAAGGTATGTCCGGAACATCTTTTTGAGTAGTATGTATTAAAGACAAGGGCTTATGAGCAGGATTCACAAATGGACCACAGCGATCTCAGTACTTTAGCCGCATTCCTTGCCGTCGCCGACGAGCGCAGCTTTACCCGCGCCGCCAAACGGCACGGCGTTTCGCCTTCCGCGATGAGCCATGCCATTCGCGGTCTCGAAGAGGGCATCGGCGTGCGCCTGCTGTCGCGCACGACGCGCAGCGTTGCGCCCACCGAAGCAGGGGAGCAGCTGCTTGCGCGCCTGCGTCCCGCGGTCACCGAGGTGCGGGAGGCTCTCGACCATCTGTCCGGCCTGCGTAACAAACCTGCGGGCCGACTGCGGCTCTTGTTGCCCAGACTGGCGGGGACGGAGTTGCTCGCGCCGAGGCTGGCGCAGTTCACGCGCGACTATCCGGATGTCGTGCTCGATATCACAGCCGACGATACGCGCCGCGACATTGTGGCCGGCGGTTTCGATGCGGGCATCCAGTTCGGCGAATATATACAGAAGGACATGATTGCGGTGCGTGTTTCAAAAGACCATCGCGCGGCGATCGTGGGTTCGCCTGCTTATTTCAAGTCGTTCCCGAAGCCGAAAACGCCGCGGGATCTGCTCAGCCAGCGGTGCATCAATTTCCGCCACGGGCACGGCGGCGATGTCTACCGCTGGGAGTTTGAAAAGGGCAGGAAATCACTCTCCGTTGCCGTTAACGGGCCCCTGATCGTCGATGATGTGGAGATCGTGATCCGGGCCGCGCTCGACGGCATCGGCCTCGCTTTTGTGGGCGAAGACAAGATCGCCCAGCATCTGGCAACCGGCGCGCTCACGCGCGTGCTGGATGACTGGTGCCAGCCGTTTCCCGGATTCTTCCTCTATTATCCGAGCCGCCGGCAGCAGCCTGCCGCGCTTTCAGCCTTGATCAATACTCTTCGCTTATCGTACGAAGCCGATGCTCTGTGAGACGACGCCTGCGTCGAGAACGACTGATTTTCCTCGATAGGCAACGCCATCATCTCGTTCCGCACTCCTTCCGCAGGCGCCATGCGGCGAATGCCTAAGGGAATCTGACAACCTCATCGGCAACCGGAATCTGGCGCTCGCGCTTTTCGAACTCTTTGCCCTTGCCCCTCACTTCGAACGCGTCCAGCACGTAGGGCATGCCTTGAGCCTGTAGCGGCGCGTTGCGGTCGCAGACGTGGAAATGGAGGTGGGGCGCAGTCGAATTACCGGAATTGCCCAGTTTGGCCAGCACCTGTCCGCGTTTGACATGGTCCCCGACCTTCACTTGCAGACTGCCCGGCTGCAGGTGGGCGTAGAAGGCGTAACGGCCGCCACCCAAATCCAAGATGAGATAGTTGCCGCCCACGGTTTCGAGAGTGATCGGCACGGCACGGGAGTTTTCGCCGGGGACGTTCTCAGGAATGCCGTCCTTCAGTCCCGTCACCATCGAATCGGCCACCGCCAGTATATCGGCTCCATATCCAAAGTAGTTCCGGTTGTCCTTGCGATCGCCGGAGGACAAGGAGCCGTTCGCATTGACCTTCACCCAATCAATGGCGAACCGTTGCGCAAGGTACGATTGGCCGTCGATCGGGATGTCGGCGCGGCGATGGGGGCTGTTGTTGGCCGGGCCATTCACGGCCCGCCATCCCTCTCCGCGCAAAGGCGCTCCTAATTCGGGAACGGGTTCTTTGGCAACGCCGATTTCAGCCCCTTCCACGGTTTGGCCGTCAACAGTGACGCGGTGGCGGATCGGTTCCGACAGCGCATCGGCGTCGTCGGTGAGTGTGACCCACAGAAAGGCGAGCACGCTCGCCCCGGCGCTAATCCTTGAGTTGGGGAGCGTTGCGCTCAACTCCCGCCCAGAGAACGAGGCAAGCGGCCCCTTGCCGAGCACCTCAATCTTCTGGACGCTTGCCGTCGATTCTCCCTGGTTGGCAATGCTCAATTCGTACACGATGAATCGCTTGCCCGCACCGCGAACCACGGTCGGCGGCGTCGGCACGCGCAATTCGGTCCGGGGTCCTGCCGGGGGTTTGTCGACGGCGGCGACCGCCGGCGACGCCTTTTCGCGGACCAGCGAGAGAGGGCTCGAAGTTCTGCCGGCGAAGGTGCCGTCAATGGTCGTGCCGTCGGCGCTGAGCTTTCCCTGGAAACTGCGTTTGACCTTCTTGAACCCGATCGCGACGAAATCGCCGTTCAGCTTGAACGAATCCGCATCGACGGTACCACCGGCCTGATCCAAACGATCCATTCGCGCGGAGTAGCGGTCGCCGTGCTTTTCAATGACCAGACGCAGCGGCACGTCGGCAACGCCGGTTTTCACTTCACCGCGCCAACTGCCTTCCCATCTGCGTGGTGCCTGCTCCTGTGCGCTCAGGGCTTGAAACAAGAATGACAAGATCATGGCGACATGCATGCCGTGACGGAGAGATATTGGGCCCCAGCGGGCCGTTGCGGTCATGCTACTGCATACGCGCAGACTGCACAACCCGTTTCGACGTTTGGTTGTGCGGTCCAGCCGCAACGGAAGATTCTGGCGTCGCGGGCGCGCAGAACCAGGACCGCATAATAGTTCAACTCTCTTGAACGCGGTGCGCCGGCAGCGAGATTTAGCCGGTCCTCGGTTCTTAAACGACGAATGTGCCCCCGACCTCAGAGAAACAGCCGTTCCGTTGGACATCTGGACGCCACTCGCCGCAGCCCGAACGGATCCGTGTAGTCATTCTGCAAACGCGCGAAGCCAACCACTCATTCTGATTCGATTTCAGCGCGCAGAACTCCCGGACAGCGGGAGCAAGTGATTAGCGAAATTCCGTACCGTGCCGCAGGGCGATCTCTTTGATTTGCGACTTCGTCCAGTTCTTGGGTGGTGCGCCGGGTGCGGAGCAGGTTTCGCGAAAGAATCCGTCGAGACCTGCTGGCGAGACCATCCAGAGCAGATGCAACTCGTGCTCGGGATTGCTGAAGGCGTGCCAGGTGCCGCGAGGAATAAAGATCCAAGCGCCACCCTGAACCGGCTTGTGCTCGTCGTTCAGCGTGACGATCCCACTGCCATCTTGAATATAGAAGGCTTCATCCGCTTGCGGATGACGATGAAGGGGAATTCCAGTGCCGCGTTTCACCTGCTGCGTGCCCATCGCCAGTTGAGAGGAGCCGGTGGCGGCGCCGGCAGCGATGACGACGCGGCCCTGGTCGCGGAAATGAATCAGTTGTTCGCCCTCGCCGGCACCGAGCACGTAGGGACGGCGGGGAGCCTCATCCGCCGCGGCGATCATCGCGGATGCGAGCCACAGAGGAGCGGTACCCGCGCCCCAAGCGGCTTGGCTGAGAAAAGACCGGCGTTGCTGATCCGGCTCGATCGCGTGGCTAGTTCGTCTTTTCATTTCACTATTCAATTATGGGCTGCATCGTGGGTGCATTTGGAACTCTTGCGGCATAATAGCGCGGTTGCTCGAAACCGAGTTGACTCCCTTCCGCGCAGGAGGATCCGAACCCAGCGGCGTTTGACGAGGATGCATGTTCAGTGCATACTCATGCATATCCGAACTACCTTGATCATCGACGAGGACCTTCTTCAGCGCGCCAGAGAACTCACTGGCATCCAGGGGAAGACCGCCTTGGTTCGCGCCGGACTGCAAGCGCTGATTGCCCGTGAAGCCGGCAAACGACTTGCCGCGCTGGGCGGCACACAACCGAAGCTGTCGAGCACCCCCCGGCGGCGATCTGCCTGATGGTGCTCGCCGACATGTCCTTCTGGATTGAGCACTTCCGTCATCGTGAGCCGACCTTGGTGGATCGCCTATTTGACGGACTCATCTTGATGCATCCTTTTGTTGTTGGCGAACTGGCCTGCGGCAACCTGAAAGACCGCGCAGTCATCCTGTCCGATCTGCAAGCTCTACCACAGGCCCGGTTGGCTTCCAATCCGGAAGTCTTGCGGCTTATCGAAGACCGTCGGCTTTGGGGACGAGGACTGGGCTGGATTGACGCACACCTCCTGGCCTCAGCACTTCTGTCAAACTGCCGGTTTTGGACACTGGACATCAGACTCGCAAAGATGGCTCGGGAACTCGGGTTGGGCTAAGCGTGGCGCGTTTTCGCGATCAAGAGGCTGGCTCCCGGCATGGTTTCGAACCACGATAGGAGCGGTTTCTTGCCTTCTCGTAAGTTGTAGAGGATGCGATTCTCCGAATGTGCTCAATGCTCACGGCGAGAGCACACTCTTACACGGAATCACAGAACACTTCACCCGCTTGGCCTAACGCTGCGGGCGTGACTTGCCTGTACCCCGTGTACCCCGAGGCTTCACGGCTCTTAGGGACTGACGAATGGTGTCTGAAAACGGCGGGTACGGCCCGAACGACTGTGCGCGGTGCAACCTCGCTACATCCATTTGTGCTGCGATCTTCGCATTGTGTACTGTGTATAAATAGCGCTTGCGATATGTTGTCCAGACCAATTGCTCGAGATGCCTTTTCGGGTCCAAGAGGCCCTCTGGATCTCCCGGGAGTCGCGGATGCCGCGTTTCACCGAATGCGGCAGCAATCGCGCTTGGATCGTAAAGTAACCACGCCTCAATTTCGCGCCGCGGTATCAAGACCACCGTTGCTTCGACATTTGCGGTAGCCACGGCAGCCTTCAGCGTGGCGCGAAGCGCCCCTTCGTTGTCTCTGTCAAGATCGTGCACGACAGCAATCCACCGGCACCCTCGTTGCGCGAGGTTTTCAGCCCATACAGCACATTTCCGGCGTAGTTTTCCGCATCCATCTCCTACAAATTTCTTGAAGCCTATGCTCTGCGGCTTCAGAATACTCAGCGTGATCGCCTTCATCACGTCAATATCGCTGTTGTCCTCTGCGATTATTCCCAAGCTCATGAGACCGCGCTTAAGCCACCTTCCCGCCAATACTCCCCGAGATTTCCATGCTTCGACAGATACTCCTTGAGTGCGGCAAATTCGCGCCGCTTCATTGCCTTCGGGATGTGCCTAACAATGGTGCCTTTCGTACGGTCCAGGGCTACAGTATATACATTCTCTGGCTTAACGTGATCCAGAACGTAGTCAGAATGGGTGGAAATCACCATCTGTTTCCTTGATGAGTAGGACTTAATCAACTCCAGGATGCTCGAAAGTAGGCCATGATGAACGCATACTTCGGGTTCTTCGATCAGCACCGCATGGCTGTCCTCAGTCATGATATGGAACGCAAGCGCTAACGTTTTAAATGTACCCTCCGACAGCTGGTTCGGAGACAGGTTCAAACGACCAATTCTAAACTGGGGGATAACAAGGAGCTTCTTCCGCTTCCGGATCTCAACCTTCCCCCCAACCCGCACGGAGTAGTTTGTTGAAGGTGCGGATAACTTTCTGAAAGTAAGCCCCTTGATAAGGCCCATGCCGCGAGGACCGACCACATCCATGAATCGCTCAAAGTCATCGCCGCCGGACTCCTTCGCAAGGTACATCTTGTAGAGTAGCCGGCCGTGGTCTTGATATGTAATCACCCTAGGGCGATCTTCGTCAACCTGAAAGGAGATAGGAGACGAAGCCGGGTTCGTGAACTGTGAAGCACTATAGTATTTGATGCCTCGACAAAAAGACGCCACCGTTCTCATCGCAGCATTCGCCCAATTTGGCACGGGCTCAAACATTTCCGGGTCCAGGGAGCCGCGGAACTGCGCAACCGCGTGATGCTCGTAATAACGTATCCACTTCGGGCCCGTTATCGCCGGCCATGAAAGCGGAAACTGGAAGCTGAACTTCTTCCCCTCTTTGTTGACGACTGCCCAATGCTGTTTGCCGAGCCGAACGTCATTAGCGGTAGGATCAAATGACGTCCGCGCCGTTGCGGTGAACTCATCAGTTTGGAATACCGCCTTTATTTTCGAGGTACCGCTGATCTCAGGGCGCGGCAGTAACCGGTCGCTCTGCGATGCCATTTTGTAGAGCAGCATAATGCTCTGAAGGATGGTTGTCTTGCCACTCCCATTAGGTCCAATGAGAACGGACAGATCAGGTTGAAAATCGACATTTGTCCGTACGCAAGACCGATAGTTCTGAATGGTGATGCTCTTAAGCATGGTATTGGCTCGATCTGTCCACGGTTCTCAGCCGAGCAGATTCAAAACCGGCATCGAATGCACGGCCGCGGTTGTGCAAGCGCAATCTCTCCAACTCTATCATGCGCCTGCGCTTTCCCGCGTAAGGGGCCTATATGGCTAAGCACTCGGCTACACCCTAAATTCACGGTGCTCTTGCATCCGTCTCGCTTGTGCGTCTACTAGACGCCGATCTTCGGGAGGTAAGCCGGCTAGATGGCTTTCGATCGCTTCCCGTATGATCTGATAAAGTGAAATGCATGTGGAAGCGGGGATGGCGCTTCACCCTCCTTAACACTCAGGCCAGTCGGCACAACTTTGACCACGAGCTTGGTGATACCGCGGACTATTTCGCGTGACCCGGTGACAGCGTGACAAACCCGAGAGAGTCTGGGCTCTGTGCAAAATCTTAGGGTATGGACGGGGCTGAAAACGCACAACGCTGTCAACAGGGCGTTCGTCGCGGTTAGGAATGACGGACGGTGGCTCCCCGGCATGGATTCGAACCACGATTCACGGCTCCAAAGGCCGCTGTCCTACCGTTAGACGACCGGGGAGTGCAGGCGGGATCTTTTCTCAGATTACCACGTGAATCGCGCTACTCCCGCAGGTTGCGGACGTTGCGGACGTGGGCTTCCGGGAAGAGTTCCGTGAACCGCTTGACCTCGGGATGCGAGAGGGCGCGTTCGGATAGTTCGGCGTCCTGACTCGAGTTCGGCGGAGGAGGCGCGACAACCGCGGCGGTCACCGCCGGGGTACCGATTTTCGCCGTCACCTTCACCGGTCTTCCGAGCAGTTCGGCGGCAATCCGGGGCAGGTCGCTTTCCAACGCCATCTTGTCGGCGCGATTGCTCACCACGAAGATCAGCTCAGCGCCTTTCAGCTCCACGCTCGAGTGAGCCACCGTGTCGGCGATGAAGAACATCTGTTTTGTGTTGAGCGCCTCGATGAGCCTTTGCTGCAACTCGCCGGCATTAGCCGGAGGAGGAGCGGGCGCAGGCGCTGCCGGAACCGGCGCGGCGTGGGCCCACCCACCGGCACGGCCGCCACGTTGCTCCGCAACGCGCCGGAACCGGCGCGGCGTGGGCGGGCGGCGCTGAAGCACGGCCGTCGAAACGCGCGCCGCCGCGGGAGGCCGGAGGATTTTGGCGCGGGGGCGCCACCGGAGGCGGAGGCGGAGCGCCGCCGCCCGGACCCATGCGCGCGAGCGCTTCCTCAATCGGCATCAGGCGCCCGGCATGCACGAGCCGCAACAGACCGAGTTCGATGTGGAAACGGGGCTGCAGCGAGGTTTGCAGGTCCTTGAACAGGTCGAGCGTGAGTTGCAGGTAGCGCGTCAAATCATCCTCGGAAAAACCTGAAGCGACGGCCGCGAGGCGCTCCTGCTCGGGGCCGGACGCCGCGATGAGGCGGGTGCCCGGACCGGTGATCTTCATCACCAGCAGGTTGCGGAAGTAGCGGGCCAGTTCGCGGCAGAAATGCTGGAGGTTCTGGCCGTTTGATTCGAGTTCCTGCACCACCTCGAGCATGGCGGCGGGGTCTGAAGCGGCAAGCGCCGCCGCCACCTTGCCGAGGGACTCGAGCGAGAACATGCCGAGCAGTTTGCGGACTTCGACGGCCGAAAGCCTGCCGCCGCAGCAGGCGATGGCCTGGTCGAGCGCCGACAGCGAATCGCGGACGCTGCCTTCGCCGGCTTGTGCGAGCACGGCCAGGGCTTCGTCGTCGGCTTCGATCTTTTCTTCCCCGCAGATCCACTTCATGCGGGCAATCAGGTCGGCGAAGTCGACCGAGCGGAAACTGAACTGCTGGCACCGTGAGGCGATCGTGGTGGGAATCTTATGGACTTCGGTGGTGCAGAGCACGAAGACCACCCACTCAGGCGGCTCCTCGAGAGTTTTCAGCAGCGCGTTGAAGGCTTCGTTGGTGATCTGGTGGGCTTCGTCGATAATGAAAATCTTGTAGCGGTCGCGGGCCGGGCGGTAGCGGACGTTTTCCCGCAGTTCGCGCATTTCGTTGATGCCGCGATTGGAGGCGGCGTCGATTTCAATCACGTCGACCGCGTTGCCGCCCGCAATTTCCGCGCAACTGGCGCACTCGCCGCAGGGGTGGGCCGTGGGTCCGTTGACGCAGTTCAGGCAGCGCGCGAGGATGCGGGCCACCGTCGTCTTACCCGTTCCGCGCTGGCCCGAGAAAATGTAGCCGTGGGCGATGCGGCCCTGGGCGATGGCGTTCTCGATGGTGGTGCGCACATGCTCCTGGCCGATGAGTTCGCCGAAGTTCTGCGGCCGGTATTTGCGGGCAATCACCTGGTACATGGGCGGAATGTTCCAGTTTAGCAACCAGCGCCGAGCGCAGCCTGATGGACGTTTCGGGCGCGTTCAAGGGCTTCCTGGATATTGCCGCAGATGTTCTCGCGGCCGACCCGCCGCTCAAAGCCGGCCTGCCGCATCACGCGGCGGGGCTGTTCGCGCGCGCCGCACAGAATAAGCGTGCGGCCGCTTGCCTGGAGTTTGCCGGCCACCTCTTCGAGCGCGGCGATTCCCGTCGCGTCGATCGCGGTCATGTTGCGAAGACGCAACAGCACGATGGGCGGGAGGGAATCGATGTGACCGGTGATTTCCGAAATCTTGTCGGTCGCGCCGAACAGAAACGGCCCGTGAATGCGGAACACCGTAGCGTATTCGGGGATGTGCTTGTCCTGGAGAATGTGCTTGAGGCCGCGCTTTACGTAATCGGGCGTCACGCGTGTGACCGTGGTCGTGTCGGTCACCTTGCGGATAAACAGGAGCGCGGCGAGAATCATGCCGGCTTCGACGGCGACGGTGAGGTCGGCGAAGACGGTGAGGGCGAAGGTGACCAGCCATACGGCGATGTCGCCGCGGGTAAGGCGGAACATGCCGGGGATGGCGTGCCACTCGCCCATGTTCCAGGCCACCATCATGAGGATTCCGGCCAGCACTGCCAGGGGGACGTGGGCGGCGAGCGGCGCGGCGAAAAGAAGCACGGCGAGCAGCGTGACCGCGTGAATGATGCCGGCTACCGGCGTCCGCGCGCCGCTGCGGACGTTGGTGGAAGTCCGGGCGATGGCGCCGGTGGCGGGCAGACCGCCGAACATGGGCGACAGGATGTTGGCCACGCCCTGGGCGAAGAGTTCGACGTTGGGATTGTGGCGGTCGCCCGTCATGCGGTCGGCCACCATGGCGGACATGAGCGACTCGATGGCGCCGAGCATAGCCACGGTGAGGGCAGGTGACAGCAGCCCGTGCAGCAACTCCGGCCGGAACTGGGGAACGGTGAAGTGGGGCAGGCCGCTTGGGATGCCGCCGAACCTCGTGCCGATGGTTTCAACGGGCAGTTGCAGCCACACGGCGGCGAGCGTTCCCGCGAATAATGCGACGATGGCGCCGGGCACCCGCTTGAAGAAGCGAACGCAGATGAGGATCAGGGCGACGGTCCCGGCGGCGAGCGCGGAGGCGGGGACCGACAGCGATCCGAAGTGCGCGGCCAGCGTCTCGATACGCGGGACAAACTCGCCGGGCACGCTGGCGATTTTCAGGCCGAAAAAGTCCTTGATTTGCGTGCTGGCGATAAGCAGCGCGATGCCATTGGTGAAGCCGATGATGATGGGCTGCGGGATGAACTTGACGGCGTTGCCCATTCCCGTCAGCCCGAGCACGACCAGAATGAGGCCGGCGAGCAGCGTGCACATGAACAGGCCGTCCACGCCGTGCTTGGCGACGATCCCCGAAACCACGACGACGAATGCGCCGGTGGGTCCGCCGATCTGCACACGCGATCCGCCGAGCGCCGAAATAATGAACCCGGTGACCACGGCGCAGTAAAGGCCGGCTTGCGGCGTCAGTCCGGAGGAGATGGCGAACGCCATCGCGAGCGGCAGGGCGACCAGGCCGACCGTTACGCCGGCAACCGCGTCATGTGTGAAAGCCGAAAGCGAGTAATCACGAAGGCAGGTGACCGACTTCGGCCATGAGATTTTCCACTCCAATTTCTTATGTTACAGCCCGTTCGATCCGGTTGCCTCGGGAACGGCCTAGTGGTTCTGGCCGGGGTCGGCGTTCCAGATCACCGGCTTGCTGTTTAGGGGACGCGGCGCCGGTACGACTGCCGCCGGAGTGGCGGCGGGCGCCGCTTTCCTTCTGGCCTGGCTGGTGGCAATCCGCTTTTCGAGATCCGCGGCGGTGATCCTGAACGTCAGGCTCAGCGTGTTGCCTTCAGTGCCCATTTTGAAATACTTTTCCGCTCCGGCCCATTGCGGATTGTTGCGGTCCTTGCCGGCCAGGTGGATGGTCTTGGCCAGCTGGGCGCGTGCTTTTTCGGCTTCTTCGGCGCTCGCCATCTGGAGCGACATCTCCATGCCGACGTCCTGAGTGAACTGTATGCCGAATTCCACTCCTTCGACATGCGCCGAGGGCAGCGGCAGGGGCACGGGCGACTGGGCCAGAGAATCAGGCGGAATCGAGGACATCATCCAGAAGTCGTAGTCCTGGTCCATCTGACGGGCGCGCATGAGGGCGGTGCTGCCCATGGGGGCCGTCGAGCCGATCACCCGTACAACCGAAGCGGTATCTCCGAGCAGAAGAAGTTCGGGGTTGACCAGGGCGATGGCCATGCGGTCCGGGCCTTTGCCGGGAGACTCGAAAATCTCCACGTTCTGGACCACGGCGCGGCGGGTCTTTTGATGAATTCCACTGCGGAGTTTCGCCAGGTCGAATTGGCCCGTCACCACGATGAGCGTCGGAGGCTGGCTGCCGGGTTTGTTGGCGGCTGGACCGGGCGAGGCAAGAAGGACGGTGTCGATGTTTGAGAGCAGACTCGAGGCGCCGCCCGGCAGGAAAGGGATCGCGGCCGGCATAGCGTCGCGCATCTGCTGGCGCATCTGTTGGCCGATTGGGGAATCCAGGATGCGGCGCATCCGGATTCCCATAATCAGCTTGGACCCCGGGTCGACGAAACGCCAGGGATCCTCAGCGGCTGGGAGTCCTACTGAGACGGCTAACAGTAGGCAAATTTTGGAGGTCATCCCAATGAGCTGTTATACCCACTGGTTATATCGGGCGGAGCGGGCTACCAGTTTAGGGCGAGATCGGCCAAAGTGCGCACACAAATACCTGAGGCGCCGCGCGAGGCATAAGGCTTACCCTCGTCATAAGATACTGTGCCGGCGATGTCGAGATGAATCCAGGGAGTCTCTTCCGCGAACTCCTTCAGGAAGAGAGCAGCCGTTATGGCCCCACCCCACCGCCCACCGATATTGGCAATATCGGCGAAATGACTCTTGAGAAGGTCCCGGTAGTCGTCGTCAAGCGGCATGGGCCACAGTTTTTCGCCCTGCCGCCGCGCCGCCGCGAGCAACTTGTCGCCGAAGGCTTCATTGTTCGTGAACACGCCTGCATAAATATGTCCGAGCGCGACCACGATGGCGCCGGTAAGCGTGGCGGCATCCACCAGGTGCGTGCAGCCGAGGCGCTTGGCGTAGGTGATGGCGTCGTTCAGGATCAGACGCCCTTCGGCGTCGGTATTGAGCACTTCAACGGTCTTTCCCGAGAGGGTTTTGACGATGTCGCCGGGCCGTTGGGCGCGAGAACCCGGCATATTCTCGACCGAGGGAATAAAGGCCGTTACGGCGACCGCGGGCTTCAGCTGCGCGATGGCGCGCATGGCTCCGATCATCGTAGCCGCTCCCCCCATGTCGTACTTCATCTTGTCCATGTTGTCGGCAGGCTTGATCGAGATGCCGCCGGTGTCGAAGGTGACCCCTTTGCCGACCAGGCCCAGGTGGTCGGCCGACGCACTCTGGGGCTGATACCGAAGGACGATGAGGACCGGCGGTTCGGCGCTGCCCTGCGCGACGGCGAGCAGCGAGTTCATGCCGATCTGCTTCATGCGGGCCTGATCGAGCACCTCGCATTCGAGACCGTTCTCAGAGGCCATGGCCCGGGCGCGCTCGGCGAGCACGGTGGGCGTCAGGTGGTTGGGCGGTTCGTTGACCAGGCTGCGGGTGAAGTTCTGGCTTTCGGCCAGGATGCATCCGCGCTCGACGGCGCGGGCGAGCGCCGGGTCGCCGTTGGGGACGGCGATGTAGAGGGTGTCGATCGCCTTACGGTCATTTTTCGAGCGGTAGACGTCGCCCTCCCAATGGCCGAGCAAAACCCCTTCGGCGGCGGCGGTTACCGACGAAGGCGCGGCCTCGAACAGGCAAACAGCCGCACTCTGAGCGGAGAATTTCTTCGCGGCGCGGACGGCGGCGCCGCAGGCCTGCCGGAGTTCCGGTTCGCCCGGCTTGTCCGGTTTGCCCGTGCCCGTGACCATCAAGCGCCGAGCCTTCAATCCTTCCGGGCGGTGCAGCACGGCGGTTTCGTGCAGTTTGCCCTTGAACTCGCCGGTGGCATAGAGGTCGGCGAGCCACTCGCGAACGACGGGGGCGAGCGCGTCCACCTGCGGCGGAGCACCGCCGGTTTCGGGCAGGGGAAGAATGAGCACGTCGACGTCGAGTACGCCAATCGGGCTAACGGTCAATCTCACGAGCATGGGCTGGTCTCCTGTTTCTTATTGGCGCTGGCGCCGGCCGATCGCGGCCCGGGCCTCTTCGTTCGCCTCGCGTGCGCGCTCGGTTTCGCGCTTGTCGTGGAGTTTTTTGCCGCGGCCGATCGCCAACTCGCATTTTACCCGGCCTTCCTTCAGGTAAAGCTTGGTGGGGATCACGGTGAGCCCCTTCTCGCGGGTCTTCATCTGGAGCTTGTCGATTTCGGCCCGGTGCAGCAAAAGCTTGCGTTTGCGGACGGGTTCGTGGTTCTCGCGGTTGCCGTGCGAGTACTGGCTGATATGGGCGTTTATGAGCCAGGCTTCGTTCGCTTCCACCTCGGCGTAGGCGTCCTGAAGCTGAATTTTTCCGGTTTTTGCGGCTTTTACTTCCGTGCCTGTAAGGACTAACCCGGCTTCCAGCCGATCAGAAAGATGGTAGTTGTGCGACGCCTTCCGGTTGTCGCTCAAGATTTTAATGGGTACATCCGCCACGCTGATTGCCGATTCGCCGTCCTGCCGGGAAGGCCGGGCGGTTTATCCTCCACGTTTCCGCTCCGGACTGCGTCAGTCCTTCTGTAGCCCTCTTACGTTCGGGCGAGTCCGGTTTGGGCAAAATCAGTGTAACACAGTGGGTTGTCGAATCTAAGATGAACGGATACATAGGTTTACAAAAATTCTGCGCGGTGGTGATGGTGCTCATGCTCACCGCGCCCGGCGTCGAGGCGAGAACCCGGTCCGGGGAGAAGCTGCTCAAGAAGGCGCGCGAAGCCGAGGCTCGCCAAAGCTTTGACGAAGCGGCCGAGTTGTACGAGCAGGCGCTCGCCACCGACCCGCGAGACGCCGCCTACACGATGGGTGTGAAGCGGGCGCGCTTTCAGGCCTCGCAGAAGCATGTGGACGCGGGGCAAAGGCTGCGCGCCGAGGGCAATCTCGAGGGCGCGCTGGTCGAGTTCCAGAAAGCCATCGCGCGGGATCCCTCTTCGGCCATCGCGCTTCAGGATTGGAAGCGGACTTCGGAGATGTTGGAGAAGAACGCCAGCAAGCCGGCCGCCGAGCGTGGTTTGACGCCGTCCGAGCGTGCGCGGAAAGATACCGACGAGCGCGCCGCGTCCATGATGTCGCCGCCCGAACTGCAGCCGATCATCCGCATCATTCCGCCGCTCAAGATGAACAACCAGCCGCCAAAGGTACTGTACGAGACGGTTTCAAAGCTCGCGGGCATCAACGTCATTTTCGACCAGAGCTATCAGCCGCCGGCCAAGAACCTGAACGTCGAGTTTTCGAATGCCACCATCGAACAGGCGCTCGACTACCTGGCGGTGTTGACCAAGACATTTTGGAAGCCCATCTCGACGAACACCATATTCGTCACCGAGGACAACGTCACCAAGCGCCGCGATTACGAAGACAACGTCGTGAAGGTCTTCTACGTTCAGAACGCGACCTCGGTGCAGGAATTCCAGGAGATCGCGACGGCAGTGCGGTCGCTCACCGAAATCCGCCGGGTGTTCACCTATAACGCGCAGAAAGCGATTCTGATGCGCGGCACGCCGGACCAGATTGCGCTGGCCGAAAAGCTGATCCACGATCTCGACAAACCCAAGGCCGAGGTTGTGGTGGACGTCATCGTGATGGAAGCCAACTCCTCGAAGACGCGCGATCTCGCGGCGGCCATCATTTCGGCCGGAAAAGCCGGGCTGAACCTGCCGGTGTCGTTTACGCCGCGGTCCACCATCGCGAGCTCCATCACACAGCCGACCACGACGGGCGGCGGCACAACCAACACTCCGGCAACCCCCACGACCGCGTCCACCGCGCTGACCCTCGGCAACCTGAGCCGTGTGGACGGGCGCGATTTTTCGACGACGGTTCCGGGCGCGCTGCTGAATCTGGTGGTGAACGATTCTCAAACGCGGGTGCTGCAATCGCCGCAGGTGCGCGCCAGCGACGGACAGAAAGTGACGCTGCGCATCGGCGACAAGGTCCCCTACGCCACCGGCAGCTTTCAGCCGGGCGTGGGCACGGTGGGCGTCAGTCCGCTGGTGTCGACGCAGTTCAACTTCGCCGAAGTCGGCGTGAACGTCGACATTACGCCGCAGGTTCACGGCGCCGAAGAAGTGACGCTCAAGCTCGCGGTCGAAGTCTCCACGGTGAGTTCGCACGTGACCATCGGCGGCGTCGATCAGCCGGTGGTGAGCCAGCGCAAGAACGAAACCGAAATCCGCATGCGCGAGGGCGAAGTGAACATCCTGAGCGGCCTCACGCAGGACCAGGACACCAAGAGCACGAGCGGCGTTCCGGGTCTGGTCAACATCCCGATTCTCGGCCGCCTGCTCGGCAGCGAGCACACCGACAAATCGCGCGGGCAGTTGCTGATTGCGATCATCCCGCACATCGTGCGCACGCCGAACTATTCGGACGCCGATTTGAAGGCAGTCGCAAGCGGCACCGATCAGACGTTCAAAGTATCGTACGCGGCGCGGGCTCAGGCTGCCGGCGCGCCTGCGGGCCAGCCGCCCGCCGGCACTCCCGCGACAGCGGCGCCCGACGCGCCGAAACCGGTGGACGCGCCGAAGCCAAGCGACTCGCCGAAACCGACCCTCCCCGGCATGCCCGAACCGGGCGGCGCAAAGATCACGTTCCTGCCGCCGGTGGTTACGGCGGCGCAGGGCACCACCATCACGCTCACGTTGCAGGCTGAAAATATCACCGACCTTTTCTCCGCCGCGCCGGTGCGCATCAAGTTCGACAACAGCAAACTGCGGTTGAACGACATCGTGCAGGGCGAACTGCTCGGTCGCGAGGAGCAGCGCGTGACGGTGACGCGCGATATCCGCAACGACAGCGGCGAGGCGTCGGTGACGCTCAGCCGCCTGCCCGGAGCTCCCGGCGTCAATGGCTCGGGCGCGCTTGCGACGTTCACGTTCTCCGCGCTTGGCAAGGGTCCGACGCAGGTGACGGTGACCGAACTCGGGATCAAGAACACGCAGCAACAACCCATCGTGATTCCGGCTCCACAAGTGCAGGTGACGGTGCAATGAAGCTTGTAGTATCCCGCCGGCGGCGCTCGCAAAGCGGGCTCACGCTCGTCGAGCTGATCGTCGCCTTTACGATTCTGGCGATGCTCTCCGGCATGGCGGTGCCGCTCGCCCGTTACAAGGTGAAGCGGGACCGCGAGCGGGAACTGCGCTACGCGCTGGTCGAAATCCGCAAGGCCATCGACAAGTATAAGGATATGGCCGACCGCGGCGAACTCGGGCAGCAGAAACTCGGCACCGAAGGTTACCCGGAGAGTCTCGAGGTTCTGGTCGAAGGAGTCAAGAAAGCCGGAAGCGTGGATACCAAGGTGAAGTTTCTAAGGCGCATCCCGAAAGATCCGATGACCAACTCCACCGACTGGGGCAAGCGCAGCATGCAGGACGATCCGAAGTCCACTAGTTGGGGCGGGCAGAATGTGTTCGACGTTTACACCAAGACGATGGCGAGGGCGGGCGATGGCACGCAGTATTCCGACTGGTAAGCCGCGCGGAGGCTCGCGCGCGGGCTTCACGCTGATCGAAATTCTGATCGTGATGGCGATCATCGCCATCATCATGGGCATCGCCGTGCCGATTTACCAGAAGTCGCTCGTGCGGGCCAAGGAGAGTGTGCTCCGCAACAACCTGTTCACCATGCGGACGGTGATCGACGAGTACACCTACGACAAGCAGAAAGCCCCGCAGCAGTTGCAGGATCTGGTCAACGACGGCTACCTCCGCGCCATTCCCGTCGATCCGATGACGGGCTCGGACCAGACCTGGCGCATCACCATGGAGGACTCGATGAACTCGGTGAGCCAGAACGAACCCGGCATTTTCGACGTGAAGAGCGGGAGCGACCAGAAGAGTCTCGAAGGCACGCCCTACTCGGAGTGGTGACCTTGCTCTTCTGAGCTGATCGAAATCCCGAAGCGGCGTTCCTCCTCGATTTGACATCTTTACGGTGACTCTCATAACCTAACGGTTATGAGTAACAGGGCCGTAAACATCACGACCGACGAGCTCAGCAGGACGCTAGCCGCACTGGCCGACGCCACTCGCCGCTCCCTGCTTGAACAGTTGAGTCTGGGGCCGCGTTCAGTGCGGGAACTCGGTGAGCCCTACGACATCAGCCAGCCGGCTGTTTCAAAGCACCTCAAAATACTCGAGGCCGCCGGATTGGTCTCGCAGAAGCCCGGCAACCGCCTTGGCCACCGGCGGCTCGAATTGGCGCCATTCGTCAAGGCGGCCGAATGGATGGACAGCTACGCGCAAATCTGGGACGCTCGTCTCCGGCACTTCGAGCGCCGCACGGAACGCGGCCGGAGGCAGTCATGAGAATCTCGGCCGGCCTGAACCGCCATCGCGTGACCCCGTGTCTCTGGTACGACGGGCAGGCTGAAGAGGCCGCCCGCTGGTACGTCGCCATCTTCAAGCGCGGTTCCCGCGTCACCAGCGTCTCGCCGCTGTCCGTTACGTTCGAACTGGAAGGCCAACCCTTCCTCGCGCTGAACGGCGGACCGATCTTCAAGTTTTCCGAAGCGCTCTCGTTGTTCGTCGAGTGCAAGGATCAGCGCGAGGTGGACTACTTCTGGCGACGGTTGGGAGACGGTGGCAGGCCCGGCCGATGCGGATGGCTGAAGGACCGTTGGGGTCTGAGCTGGCAGATCGTTCCCCGCGCTCTGGGCGATTGCCTGAATGGCCGCGACAAAGCCGGGGCAAAGCGTGCGATGGAGGCCATGCTCGGCATGAACAAGCTCGACATCAAGCAACTTCGAGCCGCATATCGGGGAAGTCAGACGGCGGGCGCGGCACCAGCCAAACGCTCGCGCTCGCCAAAGAGGTCCAAGTGAAAACAGCCGAATCGATTGACCGGTACGAGAATCAGCTCGCCCCCGAGCTTGGGGCCATCGTAAGGGTGCTCCGCGCGGAGATTGACAGAGCGCTTCCCGATGCGGACTCGAAGGTCTGGCACGGTCACCCCGTGTGGTTCGATGGCGGCAATCCGATCGTCGGGTACAACGCGCGCAGGGCGACCGTAACCATTTTGTTTTGGAACGGACAGGCACTGGGCGAGCCTGGGCTGACGCCGATGGGTAAAGACAGGGCCGCAGGGAAGGAGTTTCGAATTCCGGCCGAGATCGACAAGGCAGAGTTGCGGCGCTGTCTCGACAAGGCCCGGGTAAATGTATTCGACAGCGCCGGCCACTACCGGGCGCTCCGCGAAAAGGCCAGGCGAGCGGGGAGCGGGAAATGAACCGTCCTGGATGGCGAAGCGTCCGGGCTGTCCTACTGGGGTTCGTCGCCGTGTTCCTGCTTTCCCTCGGCTCCGACCAGATTTTGCACGCACTCTCGGTATATCCTCCCTGGGGCGAACCGATGCGCGATGGGCTTTTGTGCTGGCTTCTTCCTACCGCCTTATTTACGGCGTGCTGGGGAGCTACATCACAGCCGTACTGGCTCCCACGAATCCGATGAAGCACTCCCTTGCGGGCGGGCTGATTGGAACGTTAGTGGCGGCCGCAGGCGCGATGGCGACGTGGAATGGCGGTCCATCCTTTGGGCCTCATTGGTATTCCATCCTGCTTGTCCTCACCGCGCTGCCGTGCGCTTGGGCAGGGGGCATCATCGCGCAGAACGTTTCGAGAGAGTAGAGAAATTTCAGGAGAGCCGGGCGGCTCAAACAGCCGCGCCGTTCACGCTGTCAAAACAGGCGGCAAAACTTCCACCGGAGTAACTGGCCACGCTTCGCGCCAGGCGATCGGATAGAGATTCCACCGCGTCGAGCACTTCCCGGGACGGTGGGTCGCCCGGCGTGAAGTTCGCCGCCGCAATGCCGAGGACGAGCAGTTCGGCGGGAAAACGGCCCGTGACGCGAGCAAGCTCGAGCAGACCGCCGAATTCGAAGCCGTGAGTGGAAGTGGCCGGCCGCGCTTCGCCGCCCGGCGAGTCGACGGCGGCATCCACCACGACCACGTGATCGTGCCCCTCCCACTGGTCGAGCAGCTCCAACACATCTCCGCAATTCTCGACGGCAGGAACGCCCAAAGCGCGCAGCCTTCTGGCAACCAGGACTCCGGCCGCGTCGTCGGCGCGGTTCGGATTGCCGAGCCCAATAATCAGCATTGCTCGATCCTCACCTTGAGAAAATGAGTGGCGCAGGAGATGCAAGGGTCGTAATTCCGGATGGCCTGTTCGCAGCGCAGCGTAATCTCTTCGAGCGGGCGGTCCGCGATGGTGGCGGCGTAGGCGGCGAGATCTTCTTCGATGCGGCGCTGGTTCTGTGAAGTCGGTGGAACGATGCGAGCGTGGCGGATGAGCCCCTGCTCGTCAAAGGCATAGCGATGGTAGAGAATGCCGCGTGGGGCTTCGGTAATCGCCCATCCCTCGCCGGCGCAGTCCGCCAGGCCGGCCCGGGGCCGCGCGGGGGGCTGGTAGTTCTCGATGATGCGCAAAGCTTCGTCGGCGGCGAACACGAGCTCGACCATTCTAACAAGCAGACTCTTAAAAGGGTTGTGGCAGGGTGCGGCGATCCCGAATTCGTCCGCCGCCCGGCGCGCGCATTCCGGAAGCTGGTTGAAGTTCAGGTTGAAGCGCGCCAGCGGGCCGACGAAATAGGAGCCTCCGCCGCGCAGCACCGATTGCAGGGCGTTTGCGTGCTTTACGTGCTGCTCAATGAAGTGGTCCTCGTATTGAGCGGCGTCGAGATCCAGGCCCGAACTCGATTTCAGACGGCCTTCATTCAGGGGATATTCGGCCGGGTGGGACAGCGCGACAAAATTGTACGGCTGCTCGAAATCGGGGAACTCGAAGCGGGCGAGGAGCCTTCCTGCCTCTAGCGAAGCCTCCCTCGCCCACTTCAGCTCCTCGACGAGAGGAACGAGCTCAGCGCGCGTGGGCGTCCGGTAGAATCCACCCACGCAGGCTGAAACCGGATGGATCTCCCTGCCTCCCAGCAGGGCCACGATCTGGTTGCCTGTCTTTTTCAGCCGGAGTGCGGTTTCCACCAGCGCGCGGTGATCGCGGGCCATCTGGATCGCATCCGGGTAGCCGAGAAAGTCCGGCGCGTGAAGGAAAAACACATGCAGCGCGTGGCTCTCCATCCATTCGCCGCAATAGAACAACCGGCGCAGCTCGCGCACCGCCGGATCGATCGCCACGCCCAGGGCGCGCTCGATGGCGTGCACCGCGCTCATCTGGTAGGCGATCGGACAGATGCCGCAGATCCGCGCGACGATATCGGGAACTTCGTTGTAGTGGCGCCCGCGCAGGAAGCCTTCAAACAAGCGCGGCGGTTCAAAGATATTGAGCTTGACGTCGGTAACGCGGTCGCCCTTGAGTTTGAGCAGCAGCGCGCCTTCGCCCTCGACGCGGGCCAGCATATCCACTTTGATGGTGCGAGTCTTGGCGGTTGGCGCGGTCATGTGCGTTCGTACTCCTCGCTGGCTTTTCGAAACTGCCAGGCCCAGGCGCTGAAGCCGCGGAACTGGCGCGCGATCTGCTCGTTCGACTGTCCGAGAACGTGGAACTGGGCGGCGAGCGCGGCGGTATTGGTGGACTCGGCCGGTCCGAAGCAACCGTAGCATCCCCGTGAGTAAGCAGGGCAGAGCGCGCCGCAGCCGGCCTGTGTGGCCGGGCCCATGCACGGAATGCCCTGCGCCACCATGACGCACACGTTCGAGCGCCGTTTGCATTCCATGCAAACCGAATAGGTCGGGATGTTCGGCTTGCGCCCGGCGAGCGTCGCGCTCAGCAGTTCAATCAACTGATACTTATTGATCGGGCAGCCGCGCAGTTCGAAATCGACCGAGACATGTTCGGCGACGGGCGTCGAAAGTTTGAGCGTGCTGATGAATTGCGGGGAGGGGTAAACGGCGCGCACCAGTTCGTCGGTGTCGGCCCAGTTGCGCAGAGCCTGGATGCCGCCGCTGGTGGCGCAGACGCCGATGGTAACCAGAACGGCGCACTGCCGGCGCACCTGCTGGATGCGTTCGGCGTCGTGGTGCGTGGTGATGGAACCTTCCACCAGTCCGATGTCGTAGGGCCCGCGCAGCATCGTGCGTGTGGCCTCGGGGAAATAGGCGATCTCCACTTCTCCGGCCACCGCCAGCAACTCATCCTCGGCGTCGAGCAGGCTCAACTGACAGCCGTCGCACGAGGCGAACTTGAAGATGGCGACGCGCGGTTTCGAGCGTTTAGAGTTCATAGCGGTTGAGGATCGGGCGCATCTGATCGTAGGCGAACACCGGCCCGTCCTTGCAGACGAAGTACGGCCCAAGCTGGCAGTGTCCGCACAGGCCGACGGCGCATTTCATGTTGCGTTCCATGGACAGGTGAATGTCTTTGTGCGGGACGCCTCGATGGTCGGCGAGTTCGGTGATGACGTAGCGCATCATGATTTCAGGCCCGCAGATGAAAACCGCCGTCCGGTCCGGGTGGAGCCGGACGTGGCGGAACAGGGTCGTGACCACGCCGACGCGACCCTTCCAGTTGACACCGCCATAGTCGACCGTCGAGAGCACGAGCGTGTCGGGCAAACGGGCCCACGAGGCAAGTTCCTTGCGAAACAGCAGGTCGCGCGGGCTGCGCGAACCGTAGAGCACAATGAGACGGACGTAATCGTCGCGGTTGCGAAGCACGTGGTAAATCGCCGGACGCAGCGGAGCGAGTCCAATGCCTCCGGCCACCAGGAGCACGTCTTTGCCGCGAGCCTGGTCGAGCGGCCAGGCCGTGCCGTAGGGGCCGCGTACGCCGATGATGTCGCCGGGCGTGCGGCTCACCAGCGCCTGGGTCGCAAGCCCCACCGAGCGCACGGTGTAAACGAGGCGTCGGCGGACCTCAGGGTCGCCCGAAATCGAGATCGGCAGTTCGCCTACGCCGGGAATGTGCAGCATGCTGAACTGCCCGGGCGCGAAGGCGTGGCGCTCGCCGGGGCCGCTCGGCTCCACCACCAGTGTGAACGTATCGTGTGTTTCGCGCGTGACGCTCTCCACGCGGTAGTCGCGCGGATGCATGGGGTCGGCCACGGCGGCTTCGGCGCGGCCTTCAGCGAGCAACGGCATACACGTCCACCAATTGCACGCGCAGGGACTGCACACGCTGCTCCATGATGAGTGCAAACCGCTTCAGGAGTTCGTAGCCGAGATCGTGATTCTCCTCGCACTTGCGCCGCAGGCAGGCGCCGTCGAGCGCGATGGCGCGCACGCTCTCAAGAGCTCGAGCGTCAAGACGCCAGAAGTGCGGAGGCACCAGCCATGACCAACCAAGGATGTCTCCGCCTTCCAGCGTCTCGACGATCACCGGAGGACGGTGAGGCGGGCAGATTTCGAGCGCCACCCGGCCCTGGCGGACCAGGTAGAAACGGTCGGCCTCCTGCCCCTCGCGGAAAACGTAAGCGCCGGGGTCGAATCGCACATTCGACGCGCAGCCGGTGATCAAGGTGAGATACGGAGCTTCGAGACCGCTGAAAAACTCGTGTTCCTTCAGAAACCGCTCAATCGTTTCCATTGTGTTTTCCTTGGACCGCGCGGGCTGCCGTTGCGGCCCCCCCGGCCCGTATGGCGTTCAATTCCTTCACGATGTCGATGCCGGCCGGACACCACGTCGTGCAGCGTCCGCAGCCGACACAGCCGAATGTGCCGAACTGATCCATCCAATACGAGAACTTGTGAGTGAGCCACTGCCGGTAGCGCGACTTCACCGACGCGCGCACGCTGCCGCCGTGAATGTAGGAGAAAGCGAGAGTAAAGCAGGAGTCCCAGCGCCGTGTCCGCGCGGTGTCGCGGCCCGTGATATCGCTCGTGTCCTCGACCGTGGTGCAGAAACAGGTGGGGCACACCATTGTGCAGTTGCCGCAGGCCAGGCAACGCTGCGCCACGTCGTCCCACCGGGGATGATCGAAACTGTCGCGGAGAATACGGGGAAGGCCGTCGAGGTCCAAACGGCGGACCTGCGGCGCCGAAACGCCGCCGGCCCGCTGCGCCTGGCTTGGATCGATCTCGCGCCCACCGAGCGTCTCGAGAATCTCGGCACCGCTAGCGCTGTTCGCCGCCAGAGCGAACACATGCCGCGATTCCTCGACAATCTCGGTCAGCGCGAGATCGAAACCCGAACTCAACTCCGGGCCCGTTTGCATGGACCCGCAAAAACATACCGCGGACGGCGAGTCGCAGGTGACGGCGATGACGAGAGCACCCCGCCGTCGCGACGCGTAGACCGTGTCCGGGAACCGGTCTTCCGTCAGGATCCGGTCCTGGATACGGATCGCCGCAAGTTCACACGCCCGTACGCCGAGTAACGCAATCCTCGGCGCCGGATCCGGGTCGAGCGGCCGGATCACGGCGGGGTGCAGATATCGCTTCCAACTCTGCGGTCCGCAATGGTAGCCGAACAGTGCGCCGTCCGAGCGGCGTTCAAGACGATACCGTCCGGCTTCCTGAATGTCGGTCCAACCGGCGGGCAAATCGTCCGGCCCGCTCAGGGTGTCGTAGATAACCGCACCGTCGCGAACTGTCGGGCCGACGATCTGATAGCCCCGATCCTTCAAACACTGAAACAGGCCCGCAAGAGATTCGAGCTCCACGGCCGTAGCCGAGGGAGGTTCAGCCATCCGCTGCCTCCTTGCCGAAAACATTATGCTCCGGCTCGCGGGGAAACGCAACGGTATTTCAGAGTTTTTTATCTTAAACCAAGCTCTGCCGCCCGGGTGCGCGACTTTTTCAAATGCCCCCAAAATAGTGCTTGCAATGTAGAAGTACTAGAACTATACTTTCGTACTAAGGTACTGGAGCAACCGTCGCCATGGAATTCGAATCAATTCTCATGTTGTTGATTCCGTTCGTTGTTGCGGCAGTCGCGATCAGCCGCTTTCTGCGCCAACAGTGGTTTTTCGGCCGCCAATCGTAACGGGGATTCGGTTTCAACCCGAGGAGCACTCACTTAGTCCGGAGGGAGGGGCTGGGAATCGTGGTCGCACAGCACGGTCCTGGCCCCTGTTTTACCCGCAGCCGCGGGACGGTGCTGTGACAGGTACCGCTTCCAATGGGCCTCGCGCCCTCGCGCATCCATCTCTTCCCGCCAGAACCGCCGGAAACCGTCGAGCAGCGCCGCGGACCTTCTTTCCAGAAACGCCTGCAGGCTCGCCGATTCGGCTTCGGCCGCGCCGAGTTCGGGAAGCAGGCGCAACAGCGTGGCGCAATCGTTGAACTCGCCGAGGTGCGTCTGAGCCGCGCGCATCCGCTCCAGGTAGCCGGCGAATGCCCGCCCGTACAGCGGCTGAAACAACTCCATCGCGTAGCGGAGCCGTTTGCCTTGCAGGCGAAAACGGTGGAGCGTTTCGGCGTCGGGCTCGCCTGAGGCGAGCGCTCGCCCGGCTGTCAGGTATTCGTCGAGCAACGGGAGCAGGCTGGCGGCAGGAGAGGCGGGCGGCGCTTCGCGTTCTCCGAGCAGTTCCATCCACTCGTCCGTGGACCGCTTTTCGAGCGCGCTCCTCGATTCACGCACGAGTTCCACGGCGGCCGAGTCGCGCTGGCGTTTCAACTCCACGCCGATGGCCGAGCGCGCGCCCGCGCCGCCCTTCGACGCGAGTTTGCGAACGACGTCGCGGTCGCGCACGACACCCGCCGGTTCCATCAACCGGTCGAGCGTCCGGCGCAGGCGCTTCACGCCCGATTTGCGGAAATGCGGCCTGAAGGTGCGCAGGGCAGCCTTCAAACGCCGGATGCCGGTGCGCAGGTCATGCACGGCTTTTTCACTGGCATCTTCGCGGGTGCGCTCGAGATTCAGAGCCAGGCGCTCCACCAGGCGGCGAGTCTGCCCGTGCGCGAAGTGGGTCACGAGGATGGACCCGCCTTTTCGAGAACGATGGCGCGCCCGTACACCTGGCGGAACACATCCCCCACCCGTTCGGCGGCCCACTGCTCGAGGTCGGTATCGGCGCGCGAGCGGATTCGGAGCACGACTTCATTGTCGCGAATCAGGCAGTGGATGTCGCTCAGGCGCTGCTCGTGGCTCCGGTCGAGCGCGTCGGCCAACCGCAGCAGCGGGACCAACAGCAGCGTGGTGCGCTGCTCGTCGGGTGAAAGCGCCTGGTACTGCGGGTGAGTCCCGCCGGGCATCGACTTGCGGTGATACCGGCATAGATTGGCGATCACCTCGCGCTCGCGGTCGGTAAACCCGGCCATGTCGGAGTTGGCCACCAGGTAGTAGGAATGCTTGTGATGGCGGGTGTCGCTGACGTAATGCCCGGTGTCGTGCAGGTGGGCTGCGGCGTCGAGCAGTTTTCCCGCGCTGGGCGGCAATTGATGAAGCGGCTGAAGCCCGATGAACAGCGAGTGAGCCAGGGCGGCCACTTTGCGGGCATGGTGCAATGAGACGGCATAGCGCGACGCCATGTTCTCGACGGATTGTTTCTGGTCCGGACTGAGGCGTGAGCGCTCGCGTCCCACCCCGCGAGCGGCCAGGTCGGCGATGATGCCGTCGCGCACGCCGGCCGACGAGTAATAAATGGATGGAGCGCCGAACTCGCTGAGCACGCGGCTGAGCGCGCCCGCGCCGGCGACGATGATCTCAGCTCGCCTCATTCCGATGCCCGTCACTTTGCGGCGCCCCGCGACATCCTGCAGCGCGAGGGCGCGATAGAGCTCGCGAATCTGGGCGGTCGAGGCGCGCATGCGGTCGGACGAATCCCGCTTGGCGCGCGGCACACGGTTGACGGCGCAGACCAGGGCTGAAACGGTTGCCGAGGTGCCGATGACGCGATCCCACTTCTGCCGTCCGATGCGGCGCACAGCGGGCGCGATGCGGTCCTCCACGTAATCTTCCATGCGGTGGAGTTCACGGGGCGACGGCGGGTCGGATTTCAGGAAAACGCTGGTGAGGCGGAGCGCGCCGAGAGGCTTGGAGAACGCGGCCCGGAGGCGTGCGTGATCGGCGTGAATGATCTCCATGCTGCCCCCGCCGATGTCGACAATCAATACTTTTTTGTCGGGATGCGGCCAGACACTTTCGACACCGAGATGAATCAGGCGCGCTTCCTCGAGACCCGAAATGATCTCCACCGGACAGCCGCAGGCGCGCGACATGCGCTCAATGAATTCGTGTTGATTGGAGGCATCGCGGACCGCGGCAGTGGCCACCGCGCGCACGCCGAGCACATCGAACCTGCTCCACGCCGCGGCCATCTGGCCGAGCACGCCCTCGAGCAGCGCCATCGACGGAGCATCGATGCGCCCGTGGCGGAACACGCTCTCGCCGAGGCGGGTCACCTGCCGCTCGGAGGCGAGGATACGCGTGGGGGCGCCGGGCGCCACTTCGGCGGTCTGCATTCGCACGGAATTGCTGCCGATGTCCACGGCGGCGTAACGCGGCATGCCGCTATCATATCGTCGCCGGGTTGGGCTTCGATTTCGGACGCCGCAATTCGTAAACTGGTAGTTCATGCTGATCTGCCATTTCGACCCGTTCAGCGGTATCAGCGGCGACATGACGGTGGGCGCGTTGATCGACGCCGGCGCGCCGTTTGAAGCCGTGGTCGCGGCGCTCGACTCGTTTTCGACCGGCGCCACCTTTGAAATCGAGAAGGTGAAACGGCACGGAATGGCCGCCACCAAGTTCCACGTCCGCGCCACGGATACCAAGAAGCATCGCCACCTGCCGCATATTCTCGAGATGATCGACAAGAGCGCGCTCACGCCGAAAGCGCGCGATAACGCCCGGGCGGTGTTTCACAAACTCGCCGAGGCAGAGGCGGCGGCGCACGGCGTGGGCATCGAGAAAGTGCATTTCCACGAAGTGGGCGCCGTCGACTCGATCTGCGATATCGCCGGAGCGTGCGCCGCGCTCGACCTCTTGGGCATCGATGAGGTCCATTTCTCCGCGGTCAATACCGGCAGCGGCACCGTGAACACGTCGCACGGCGTGCTGCCGGTGCCCGCGCCCGCGACCGCGCGATTGCTCGAAGGGCATCCGGTGTACGCGCGCGGTCCGGAGATGGAACTGACCACGCCCACCGGCGCGGCGATTCTGGCGGCGCTTTCGACCCGCAGCGGCGGACTCGCGCCCATGGCCATCCGCTCCACCGGCTATGGCGCGGGCGACAGGGATTTTCCCCAGCATGCCAACGTGCTGCGTGCCGTCATCGGCGAACGCGTCAGCGCGGGCGAAGCGGCAAACGTCAGCGTGATCGAAGCCAATATCGACGACTCCACTCCCGAACTGCTCGGCTACGCGCTCGAGAAACTGATGGAAGCGGGCGCGCTCGATGTGACGCTCGCTCCGGTGCTGATGAAGAAAGGGCGCCCCGGGCACCGGTTGAGCGTGCTGGCGCGTCCCGAGGATCAGGAGCGGCTCGCGGCTTTGGTCTTCGCCGAAACCTCCACATTCGGTCTGCGCCTGTACCCGGCGGAGCGCCGCGTGGCCTCGCGGCAGCACGTCGAAGTGGACCTGGGCTACGCCCGGGTGAAGGTGAAGGTCAGCGGCGAGGGCACGTTTGCCCCCGAATTCGAGGATTGCCGCCGCGCCGCCGCCAGCTCCGGCAAGCCGCTCAAACAGGTGTTCGCCGACGCGAATCTTGCATACTTAAAGTTAAGCTGATGCCCAAGTACTATTTCACGACCCCCATCTACTACACCAACGGCGCGCCGCACATCGGGCATGCGTACACCACTTTCGTCTGCGACGTCATTCGCCGTTTCAAGACGCTCGAAGGCTACGACGCTGTTCTCACCACCGGCGCCGACGAGCATGGCGTCAATGTGGAGCGCTCGGCGCAGCGCACCGGCAAGTCGCCCCTTGAGTTCTCTACCGCCATGGCGGAAGAGTTCAAGATGCACTGGAACGAGCTCGACATCCAGGGCGACGATTTCGTGCGCACCTCAGACCCGCGCCACCACAAGACCGTGCAGTGGATGTTCCAGCTTTGCCGCGACAACGGCTTCGTGTACAAGGGCTCCTACACCGGCCAATACTGCGTGTTCGACAATCTCTACGTCAACGACGCCAAGCCCGGCGACCCGTGTCCGGAATGCGGGCGGCCCACCGAAACCGTCACCGAAGAGAATTTCTTTTTCAAGCTCTCGGCTTTTCAGGAAAAGCTGCTCGAACTCTACGCGCGCGAGCCCGAATTCATCCAGCCCGAGTCGCGGCGCAATGAAGTGATCAGCTTTGTAAAAGCCGGGCTACAGGACCTTTCGATCACCCGCACGACCCTCAAGTGGGGCATCCCGGTGCCCGGCGAGGAGCCGCATGTCTTCTATGTGTGGTTCGATGCGCTGATTGCCTACCTCACCGGCGCGGGCGGCGCGGATTGGAAGGACAAAGGACTCTGGCCGGCCGACCTGCACCTCATCGGCAAGGAAATCGTGCGCTTCCACGCCGTGTTCTGGCCCGCTTTCCTGATGGCTGCCGGACTGCCGCTTCCCAAGCGCGTCTTCGCGCACGGATGGCTGCTGTTCGAGCAGGACAAGATGAGCAAGTCCCGCGGCAACATCGTCCGCCCGCGGCCCATCGCCCAGGTCTGCGGCGTGGATGCGCTGCGCTATTTCCTGCTGCGCGAAATCGTCTTCGGGCAGGACGGCAGTTTCAGCTACGACGCGTTGGTGGGCCGCTATAACTCCGACCTCGCCAACGGCCTCGGCAATCTCGCAAGCCGCACCTTAAGCATGATCCACCAGTACCGCCAGGGCATCGTGCCGAAGTCCGACGGCGACAGCCACATTGCCGAAGCCTGCACGCAGACGGTTTCGGGCGTGCTCGAAAATTTCAACCGGTTCGAATTCTCGAAGGCGCTCGAGAGCATCTGGTCGCTCATCTCGGTGGTCGACAAGTACATCGTCGAACGCGCTCCCTGGAAGCTGGCTAAATCCACGGCGCCCGAAGATATCGAACTGCTCGACCGCACGCTCTACTCGTCGGCGGAAGTGCTGCGAATCGTGTGCGGCATGCTCGCGCCGGTGATTCCCGAATCGGTGGCCAAAATCTGGGCGCAACTCGGTTTCACCACCGGCATCCGGGCCATTCGCGTGGCCGACCTTCACTTCGGCCATCTCCCGGCGGGCCAGTTGATCGGCACGGTTGCGCCGGTCTTTCCACGAATCGAAATCAAACCCGCCGTCGAGCGGATGCGGCAACTTGAGGAAGAGGAACGCGCCCGGCAGGACGCGCTGCTCGGCAAAAAGCCCGAAACGCCGCCGCCCGCGCCGCTCAGCCCTGAAATCACCATCGACGATTTCGTCAAGGTGGACCTTCGCGTCGGGCAGGTGAAGTGGGCCGAAGCCGTCAAGGGCTCCGACAAACTGCTCCACATGAAGGTGGACGTCGGCGAGCCTGAGCCGCGCACCATCGTGGCCGGCATCGCCAAAGTGTACAAGCCCGAAGCCATGGTGGGACGCAAGGTGGTGATCGTCGCCAACCTCGCGCCCAGAAAGCTGAAAGGCATCGAGAGCAAGGGCATGATCGTGGCTGCATCGCTCGAAGGCGGCGACCCGGTGCTCGCGGCTTTTCTCGAAGACGTTCCGGTCGGCGCGAGGCTCAAATAGCCCGTGTTGATCGACTCGCATTGCCACCTCGACTCCGCCGATTTCGACGCCGACCGAAGCGCGTGCATCGAGCGCGCCCTCGAGGCCGGCGTCGAGCGCATGGTGACGGTGGATAACGTCGAGTTCGCCGACACTCACGAGTGTTTTCTGGCGATCGCCGGCGTGCATCCGCACGAGGCCGCGCGCGCGGATTTAAAGCGCCTGGAGGCATCGCTCCGGCATCCCAAGGTCGTGGCGGTAGGAGAGGTCGGGTTGGATTACCACTACGATTTTTCGCCCCGCGACGTGCAGCGTTCCGTCTTCATCGAACAGATGGCGATGGCGCGTCAGGCGCGCCTGCCGCTCGTCATCCACACGCGCGAGGCTTGGGACGATACGTTCGCCCTGCTCGAGGAGCATTGGGCGCCCTCGGGATTGCCGGGCGTGATGCACTCCTTTACAGGCGGTGTCGAGGAGGCCCGCCGGTCGCTCGCCATGGGGTTTTACTTGAGCTTCAGCGGCATCGTCACGTTTCCGAAGGCGCTCGAAAATCAGCAGGCCGCGCGGGAGGCGCCGCTTGACCGCATCCTGGTCGAAACCGACGCCCCCTATCTCGCGCCGGTGCCGAAACGCGGCAAGCGCAACGAACCCGCTTTTGTTGTGCACACGGCCCGGAAGGTCGCGGAACTGCGGGGCATTCCGTTCGAAGAACTGGCTGCCGCCACCACCGCAAATTTCAACCGGTTGTATTCTCTCTCACAAGCTCGTTACACTGATGGATTCCATGTTCAATAAGCTCGGGCAGTCGTTGACTGCGCGCGAAATCCTGGAACTCGTCAAGCCGGAGCTGGCCCGCGTGGAGCGCGAGATCAGTGTGGAGAGCATCGCTTCGGTCGAAGCGGTCACCAGTATCGGCCAATACCTGCAGGCGGGCGGCGGCAAGCGGCTCCGGCCCATGCTGCTGCTGTTGTGTTCGAAACTGTTCGGCCCGACCACCGACGGAGGCATCCGCCTGGCCGCGGTGGTTGAGATGATTCACACCGCGACGCTCGTTCACGACGACGTCATCGACTTTGCCAAGACGCGCCGCGGGCGGCCGTCCATCAACGTTGTCTGGGGCAACCACACGTCCGTGCTGGCGGGCGACTGGCTCTACATGCAGGCCTTTCAAGTGGCGCTGCGGGAGCGCAATTTCCGCATCCTCGACGTGCTCATCGGGTTGACGCAGGCGATGGTCGAAGGTGAATTGATTCAGCTCGATCGTATCGGCAAAATCGACATCTCCGAAGCCGACTACATGGAACTGATCGACCGCAAGACAGCCTGCCTGTTTTCGGCTTGCGCGCGCCTGGGTGCGCTTGTTTCCGGCGCGGGCGAGGAAGCCGAAACCCGCATGGCCGAGTTCGGCTGGAATCTCGGAATCGCTTTTCAACTCGTCGACGACGTACTCGACTTCACCTCGCGCGAGAAGATTCTCGGCAAGCCGGTGGGGAACGATCTGCGCGAGGGCAAGGTCACCTTGCCGCTTATCTATGCGCTCGAAAAAGCCACCGATGCCGAACGCAAGCTGATCGAGACCGTGCTCACCGATAAGAACTACGACCAGGTTCCGTTCCTGAACGTGCTGCAGATTCTACACCGCCACAAAGGAGTGGAGCGCGCCATGGAGCGCGCACAGTCGTTTACCGACAAGGCTCGCAGCGAACTGTCCCAGTTTCCGGAGTCACCCTACCAACGGGCGCTGCTGGCCGTCACGGACCTGGTCACCGAGCGCGATCACTAACGTCGGCGACGATCAACGGAACAAGCCCGCCTGCCGCAAGCAACGGGCTTGTCTCACTGGCCCCGGCGCGTCGGCGGGAAAATCTGTGAGCGGCTAGAAGGCCTGCCGGAAAACTGCCGATTCTATTTGGAAGCTTCAGTATTTGAAGCATAAAGCCCGGCCGACTTACGTTATAATCTCTATAGAGAAAAGGAGTATTGTCCTTTGGACGACGTTGCCCTGTACGATTCCACCGTGCGCGCTGACATCGAAGACTTTCGCGCCGCGGCAAACGACTTTCTGGCGGGAAAGTTAACCGACGATGAGTTCCGCGCGGTTCGCCTGCGGCGCGGGATTTACGGGCAGCGGCAACCGGGCGTTCACATGATTCGCACCAAGGTGCCTGGCGGCATGGTGACGGTCGGTCAGATGCAGCAATTGGCCTCTATTGCGGACGAATTCGGCGGTGGGCGGGCACACCTGACGACCCGCCAAAACGTGCAATATCACTTCGTCCCGCTGCCGCAGGTGCCCGAGGTCCTGCACAAGCTTGCGGATGTGCGGATGACCACGCGCGAAGCCTGCTACAACACCGTTCGCAATGTGACCTGCTGCCCGACCGCCGGCATCGAGCCGGATGAGTTTTTCGACGTTCGTCCGCACGCCAGGCGCCTGGCTTTCGCGTTCCTGCACCGGGAACTCACCGACAGCATGCCGCGCAAATTCAAAATTGCGTTCTCCGCGTGCCCGGAAGACTGCGTCGGAACCAGCATCAACGACCTCGGCTTTCGCGCCGCGCTCCGGGAAGGGCAGCGCGGTTTTCGAGTGACCGTGGCGGGCGGATTGGGACCGCTGCCTACCGAGAGCCGAGTTTTGGTGGACTTCCTTCCCGAGGACCGTATCGTGAACCTCGCCGAAGCCGTGCTTCGCGTGTTCAACCAGTTCGGCAACCGGGCCAACAAGAACAAGGCGCGGTTGAAGTTTGTGATGCGCGAGCGCGGGTTCGACTGGCTGAAGGAGCAGGTAGAGCGCGAATATGCCGACATCCTGGCCAACGGCGGGATCCGGTTGCCCGACGAAGTGCCGGAGAATTTCGGTGCGTTTCTCTCATCGCCGCCGCCGCCGGCGACAGGCGAACTGCTGCCGGTGGTGGACCTCAAATCCGAGGATCCGGAGTTCGACCGGTGGCTCGAATCGAGCGTCCGCGAACAGAAGCAAACCGGGTACGCCATCGTGACGGTGCGCGTGAATCAAGGCAATTTCAATAGCGAGCAGATGCGCGGGCTGGCGTCGATTGCCGAGCGCGCCGGCGACGGCATGCTCCGGTTTTCGATGACGCAGAACGTGATCCTCGGCTACATTCCGGTGAGCCATCTGCGGCGCGTGTTCTCGGCGTTGAAGATGCTCGGGCTCGGGGGCGCCGGCGCGCACGAGATTTCAGACGTAATGAATTGCCCGGGCGCGTATAGCTGCAACCTGGCCCTCACCAAGTCGATGAATATGGGCGACGCTCTCGCCGAAGTGCTGCTCGAGGAAACCGACCCGGCTGTCCGGAAACTGGCCATTCACATCAGCGGATGCCCGAACTCCTGCGGCCAACACTGGACCGGCGATTTCGGATTCTACGGCAACGCGCGGAAGATTGACGGCAAGGAAGTGCCGTACTACCAGATGCTGCTCGGCGGCGGCGCCGACGAGCAAGGAGTGCTGCGGTTCGGCTACGCGATCCAGAGCATTCCGGCGCGCCTGGTGCCGACCGCCATCGACCGCGTGCTCACGCATTACAAAGGGGACCGGCGCGAAGGCGAGAGCTTCCGCGACTATGTTCTGCGCAACAAAGTGGAGTTTTTCCGCGCCATGGTGAGCGACCTCGCCAAGCCCGCCGGGCTTGCGCCCGAGATGTATCAGGACTGGGGAGACGATGTCGCCTTCAGCCTGAAGCTTGGCCGCGGCGAGTGCGCTTCCTAGGGACATTCCGCTCGCGCCGCGTTTCGGCCGGGAGTAAACTTGGTACCGATGCAACGCCGAGTTTTTCTCTCTGCAACCGCCGCCGCTGCCGCCGCGCGGCCCGCCCGAGCCCGTCAACAGGCCCTGCGAGCCGGCTACTGGGGCACCGGTTTCTACGGCGATGAAGAACAGCAGCAGGTCAACGACGTGCTGCGCACGCGCACACCGTTCCGATGGTATGGGCCGGAAACGCCCGCCAAGGTAGCCACATTCGAAAAAGAGTTCGCCGCGCGGATGAAGACGCGGTTCGCGCTCGGCGTCACCTCTGGTACGGCGGCGCTGCAGACCGCGGTGAACGCGCTCGGGCTCGGTCCCGGCGATGAAGTGATCCTGCCCGCCTGGACCTGGCACTCCTGCTATTGCGCCATCGTGCTCGCCGGCGCGCTGCCGGTATTCGCCGAAATCGACGAGAGCTTCAACATCGATCCGGCCGACATCGAGCATCGCATCACGCCGCACACCAAGGCCATCATGGCCGTCCATCTGCAAGGCAACCCGTGCGACATCGACGCCGTGATGGCGATCGCGCGCCGCCACAAACTTCGGGTGATTGAAGATGCGGCGCAAAGCGTCGGAGCCTCGCATCGGGGCCGCCCGCTCGGATCCATCGGCGATATCGGAATCTATAGCCTGCAGTTGAACAAGACCATCACGGCGGGCGAGGGCGGAGCGGTCGTGACCAGCGACCCCGAAGTGTTTGAGCGCGCCGTCCGCTTCCACGACGTCGGCATGATCCGCCCGCCGCACCAGCAGTGGATCGGCGGAGAAGCCCGCCTCAACCCGTTCGTGGGCTGTAATTTCAGAATGAACGAGTTTTCCGGCGGCGTGCTGCTCGCGCAGCTGCGCAAGCTCGATCGCATCATCGGCGCCGCCCGCGCCAACGCGCGGCGGGTCTACCAGGGGCTGAGCGGTGTAGAAGGTGTGACGTTCCGGCGGCGTTCCGACCCGGATGGCGACATCGGCGTAGGGGTCTTTCTAGATCTCAAAAGCAAGGACCGGCGCGACCGTTTCATGGCGGCGATGAAGGCTGAGAACGTGCCCGCGAGTCCGCCCTCCGGTTCGGCGGTATTGCCGATTCAACCCTACATCGAGAACAAGGTGACGGTGCACCCGGAGTGGCCCACCTTCCGCACCGAGCGTGGAAAGGCCATTCGCTACGGCCCCGCGGCATGCCCGCGCACGCTCGATATTCTGGGGCGCTTCGCCGGCGTGCTCATCGATCCGCGCTATGCGCCCGAGGATACCGCCGACATAGTCGCGGCCATCCGTAAGTCGTTATAGCCCTCAGGCCGTGGCGGTGTGGAGAAACCGGCCATAACGGCTCGCCATCTCCATCACCCGCGAGACTTCTTTTCTCTCGAGCGGTTTGGCGAGCACGTCGTAGCCGCCGATGTTGAGCACTTCAGCCCACAGGCGCTCGTCGGCCTGCCGCGACATTACGATCAGCGGCGGACGGTCGTGCAGCTTGTTGATCAGCGAAAACAGGTCGCGCCAGGTTCCGTCCGGCAACTCCTGTTCACAGGCCACGATCGTGGGCGGGTCCTCGCTTATCTGCTGCAAGGCCTCATCGCACGAGGCGGCAGTACGGAATTCGCAGGCTTCGGAAGCCAGAAGTTCACGCAAAGATTGTTTATCGGCGCCGTCAGGGCCGACGGCGAGAACGGTAATTTTTTCGCACCCGGACGCCGGATGTTGTCGTTTTTTCATCATCTGTCGAATCTCACACTCGTCCTTTGTGACGATGATCCCCAGCGTTGTCAACGTGCCTTAATCGGCAATTCCCGGAACTGACCGTATCGGTGCAATCCCAGTGCCGGAGCCAGGATGTTGTGTAGAGATTACGGTGATTAGACTTATACGCTGACCACCGGACAGGGAGACTGCCGGATGATTGCGTAGGCGTTTGCGCGTAACCGACCGAACATCCCGGCTGCCGAACCGCGGCCAATCACCAGAACATCCGCCTTGCGCGTCAGCGCGAGGTTGCACACAACGTGAGGGACGTCGCCGTCCTCGAGGATGATTTCGGCATCGAGTCCCAGCTTGGACTCGAGTTTCCTGATCTCTTCGGTGGCGATGTCGACGAAATAGTTGCGCCAGTTCGGATCGAAATACTCACCGGCGCGTCCCTCAAGCGAGGGGTAAGCGTGGACAACGGAGAGCTTGGCGCCGTACCGCTCGGCCAATTGCGCTCCCCAGCTCAAAGCCTTGAGTGCCTGCCCCGGGCACAAGTCCACCGCGACCACTACATTTTGAAAGTGGATTTTGTCGACGGCGGGCGCTTCTTCGATGTGGGCTCCCGTCCATACCGGGCAGTCAGCATCATGCAGAACCTTCGCCGTGACCGAACCGAGCAGAAAACGCCGGAACAGCCCATAGCCATGGGTAGGCATGGTGATGAGATTTACACGGTTGGTGTGGGCAAATTCAACAATTCGTTTGGCGGGGTCGCCTTCGAGGAGATGGCGATGGACGCGGAATGGCTTCAACTCGTCTGCAAGGAACTCGTCGAGCTGCTGTTTCAACTCGCCGCTCCGGTCGGCGTTCAGTTCGCTGATGACGGTTCCGCCCACATCGAGCGCGCTCATCTCGTAGCTGAGCGGCGTTGAAACGTGCACCAGGAAAATTTCCGTGTTGTCCCGGTCTGCGAGCGCTTCGACGAAACGTGCTGCGCCGGAGCTTCGCTCCGAGAAATCCACGGGCAGAAGAATACGATCCAGCAGGGACACTGGCAGCCTCCTTTGTATGCTCCGTCAGCGCACGCCTGACCTGGATAGCCGGGCGTGCGCAAACTCGCGGCTATGCGTTCGTTACTGGCTGACGATCGTAGTGCCGCCGGTCACCCAACCCTGATAGAGGAACACACCGAGCAGGATCACGCCATAGACCGCTACCACGATGGTCAACAGCTTTCCCCATTTGTCGATTTGTTCCAGTTTCCGGGCCAAAGCGACCTGCTGATTATTCACACCCACCGCGTCGACATGAATATAGTCGTCTTCATTGCGGGCGATTGCCTTTCGATAGAAGGCCAAGCCGGCGACTACACAAGCCAGAATGGCCCAGCTCACGATGAGAGGCAGAAACATACGATTAGGCCCATCCTTCCGGGAATTGGATTTGCACGCCGGCAACCAGCCGCTCGTGGTTGTAAATGAATGGTTTGCGGTGGCTCAAGGCGTGGTTCAGGAGGGCATTAAGAGCCAACTGGGGGAAATCGCGCACCCCACGACAAAAACTGATATAGTTATGGCGTGCAGGGGCTACTGGATGTCCAAATCGTTGATTGAGTCACAGAGCTCAAATCTGCTTTCGGCGGTGTTCGACCAACTGACCGATGCGCTGATTGTCTACGATTCCAAACTGCGCATCACCGCAGTCAACCACGCCACCGAAAAACTGTTCGGATTACCCGGCGAGGAAATGATCGGGCGAGACTGCCGCGACGTGTTCAAGTGCGGACACTGCGAGCCTGGGTGCGGCGTTTTGGTCGGCATTCAACAGGCGCCCTCGTTGAATCGTGCGACGGTGAAGATTCACACCGACAACGGACGCGAGCGTCTGGCGGTGGTGAGCACCACGCAGTTCTACAACGACGGCGGCGACCTCGACGGCATGGTGGCGATGATTCGCGACGTTACCGACGAGGTGACGCCGCAGAAGCGCGAGGTGGTAGCCGAGTCGCGCGTGATGCGCGATCTCATGAACTTCACGCGGCGCGTGGCGGCGAGCGAAGCCACCACGATTCTGCTCGAGGGCGAAAACGGCACCGGTAAAGACCTCATCGCCAAGACCCTGCATTATGAAAGCACCCGCCGCGCCGAGCCTTTCATCGCCATCAATTGCGCGGCGATTCCCGACACGCTGCTCGAAAGCGAACTGTTCGGCTACGAGAAGGGCGCCTTCACCGATGCGAAAGCGCAGAAGCGCGGCATCTTCGAACTGGCCGACCGCGGCTCGCTGTTTCTCGACGAAATCGGCGAGATTCCTCTCATGTTGCAGGCCAAGCTGCTGCGCGTGCTCGAAGAGCAGAGCTTCCGGCGGCTAGGCGGATTGAAGGACATTCAGCTGAACGTTCGCGTGATTGCCGCCACCAATCGCAATCTGCGCGAACAGGTAGCCGGCGGGCACTTCCGGCAGGATCTTTATTTCCGGCTGAATGTAATCCACGTCGCGATTCCGGCGCTGCGCGAGCGCGGCGAGGACATTGTGCCGCTCGCGCGGTTCTTCATCAACCACTACAACCAGAAGTTCAAGCGCCAGATTGAGGGCATCACACCCGAAGCAGCCCACGTGCTGCTCTCGCACGACTGGCCGGGCAACGTGAGAGAATTGCGCAACGCGATCGAGCGCGCGATGATTCTCGAAGAATCGCGCATGATTACGCCGGCAAGCCTGCCGCTGTCGCTGAGCGAAGGCATACGCGAGCACCACAGCATGGCGGCAGCCGCGGGCGTCGCTCCGTCGATTCCCGAAAACGGTATGTCGCTCGCCGAGCACGAACGAACGCTGCTCAAACAGGCGCTCGAGAGAGCCAAGGGCAATCAGACGCAGGCGGCTAAACTGCTGCACATCACGCGCGACACGCTGCGCTACAAGATGAAGAAGTTCAATTTGCGGTAAAGGTTCCCGTTTGTGGAATGGATCGCGCGCCGGCAAGCGGTGTCTCGAAACTCAGCGCTCGATGAAACGCAGCCACGTGAACCCGAACCGCTTGGCCGCAGTGTTAAAGATCGGGGCTGCCGCGCCGATTCCGCCCTCGCGTAAGAGAATAATGCCCGCATATTCGCCGGCCGGATCGCGTTGCGGCGGATTGTCACGGCTCCAACTGTCGAGTTGAACAGGCTCAGCTTCGATCAGGCGCGGCTTGCCGGAGGCCGAAGCATCGATTCGCGCCACGTGAAGGCGCAGGCTGTCGGAGCGTCCCGAATACCAGGAAGCCGCGAGTTGGCCGCGTCCTCCTGCAACCAGGTAAGGATAGTAGGCGGGCTGCTGGCTTTTGGCCAGATTCCAGGTGGTCCAGGATCTGCCGCGATTCGTGGACCGCGCCAGCCAGAGCCCCTTGGTATTGGTCCAGAAAGAATAGAGCGCGGCATCTGAGTCCCAGGCCAGAGGCTCCACCCAACGGGGTGGAAACGAATCTTCGTCCTCGCTCCACCTGCGCGCTCCGGGAGCGGGGAGGCGCCGCCATGACATACCGCTATCGGTGCTGACGGCGATGAGGTCTACTCCGCGTGCGAACTTCAGGCCGCCGGCATAGGACGGCGAGATCCGGACGGCAAGTTCTCCTCGCGGGCCCGCGGCAAAATGGCTCGATCCGCCGGTGTGGAAAACGAGAGGTCCCTCTGACCAGTTCAGTCCCCGATCAAGGCTCGAGGAATGGTGTACTCCGTTCGCATCGCTCCAGATGACGTGGGCCACGCCGTCACCGCCGACGCCGACCCAGGGGCGGTCGACGAACCTTCCCTTGGCTACGGTGCTCCATCGCCAGCTGATGCCTGCATCGCGACTCGCCGCGACGGACACCTGCCTTCCCTCCATCTTGCCGCGGTCAAAGAGCAGGTTGGCGAAGTAGAGGGTGCCGTCCTGCGACACGGCGAGAGCTACATCGGAATTCCCAACCGCGCCGTCGGCTTCCGCTCCCAGATCGGCGCGTGTCCAGTTCGCTCCGCGGTCGGAACTTCTCCACAACACCGGGCGGGGTGGAGCGCCGTAGGCCGAGACGAATAACGAGCCGTCGGGATGCTCGACCGCCATTGGCTCACGCCCGGCCACGTCGACTTTATCGACGCGGGCTGCCAGGTCCAGCGAGGACATTGAGCGAGGCGCCTGCGCCAGCACCGCCGCCCACACCAGCGCCACTAAACCGGAGATGCGGCGAACAGACATGGAATGAGTATACGCGGCACCCCGGATGACCACGACTCGATCGTCCAGACCACTGTCACGGAGACGAAAAGTAGGCTGTAGCATGAGATGGCCGCCGGTCCCTAAGATCCCCCGCTACACTTCGATATTTCGCCTGCCGCTCGAAGCGCAGGCGGCTCAAGAGCCCCGTTTGGAGCGGCTTTGACACACGCGATGGTGCTTCGCTAGCCTGTGGGCATGGCCGCGCGATTGATCGACCACGATTGCTATGTACGTCTCGCCCGGTCCCGCGATTTCCTTGCCGAACAGGCGAGCCGGCGAGTGCGGGTATTCGAGGCGGCGAGTGTGGCTGGTATCGCTCCCCACCACTACATCCGGTTGTATGGCCGCGCATTTGGCGAGACCCCGCAGGAATTCGTGATCCGCCGCAGGCTCGAGCACGCCGAGCGTTTGCTGCGCGGGAACTCCTTCTCGATCACCGAGATTTGCCTGGAAGTGGGCTATGAAAGCCTGGGCAGTTTCAGCGCGCTCTTCCGAAGGAAGTACGGAGTGGGTCCGCGGGAGTACCGGCGCTTGTGGTCCTTTCCGGGCGCAGCTCTGTTGTTTACGGTCCCGCATTGCTACGCGTCGTTGTGGACCTGAGAAGCGCAAAATACGAGAAGTTTTGCCCGCGCAGCCCTGCTACCTTCGTCTTGGAAGTCCTATGATTCAAAAAGTTTCACACATCACCCTGGTCGTCGAGGACCAGCAGCAAGCCAAGCAGTTCTACGTCGATAAGCTCGGGTTCGACCTTCGGGTAGACCACGACATGGGCAACTGGCATTGGATGACCGTTTCGCCCAAGGGCCAACCCGAACTCGAGATCGTCCTCATGCCTGTCGATTCATACCCGAAACTCGACGACGAAGGGCGCGCGAGCCTCCGAAAGCTGCTCCGCGCAGGCATGTTGCCGACCGCGGTGCTGCAAACCTCTGATTGCCGCAAGACGTATGAAGAACTGACCGCGAAGGGCGTCGAGTTCAAGTCGGAGCCGAAGGAGCGGTTCTACGGCGTGGAAGCTCTGTTCGGGGACCCGTTCGGTAACTGGTTCAGCCTGACCGAGCCCCGAAAGTCGTAGGTCCGACGGCGCCGTTCATAAGCCTCAACTTTGATTTGGACTTAGGGTCTCTGGGATATCCTGCAAGTGCCCGCAGGCCAGCCCGGCTGTGACCGGTCTGGCAGATTGAAGGAAGGGGCTTTATGAAGTTTGTCGTCGCAACCTACGGAACCGAAGGCGACGTGCGCCCGTTCGCCGCGCTCTGTCGCGGGCTCATGGACGCCGGACATGAAGCGAGTTTGTTGGCCGACGCGGCGACGCTCGGCAGCGCGAAGGATCTAGGCGTGCCCTCGATTCCCCTTGCGGGCGACATACGCGGCACTCTCAACGACCAGGTGATCGCGGGTGTTGTTTCGAAGGGCGGCGGCTTCAACGCCACCGCGGCCGTGCTTGCGCGGATCGCGAACGAATATGCGGCATCCTGGCTTCGGACACTTGTCGAAGCCGGGGAAGGTTGTGATGCGATTCTGGCTGCCGGACTGGCTGCGTTTGCTGCATTCTCGGCTGCGGAATACCTGGGTGTCAAACCGATCGGGTCCGGCATGATCCCGATTACGCCGACCAATGCCTTCGCCTCGCCGTTCCTCCCGCCCAAGTGGGTGCCGCGTATCTTGAATCGCACCAGCCACAGATTCGTGAACGGCATGCTTTGGCGAGCATTTCGAGCCGAGACCAACGCCGCCCGCGCGACTTTCCGGCTGCCGCCGCGTAGAGCAGTCTGGACGGGGCTCCCGATGGTTTATGGTGTGTCGCCAAGTCTGCTCCCCACACCGGAAGACTGGCCGGAAGACGTGCGGCTGTGCGGACAGTGGCTTGCGCCGCAGCCCGCCTGGACGCCTCCTCCCGCGCTTGCCGCTTTCCTGGCGAAGGGAGAAGCCCCGATTTATGCCGGGTTTGGCAGCATGCGCGGCTTCGACAACAGACGGATGACGGATGCGTTGATCCAGGCGTTCGGAGAACGGCGGGTCGTGTTCCACGCGGGTTGGAGCGGTATCGACCCGAAATCTCTTCCGGATAACTTCATGCCGGTAGGCGACACGCCCCACGACTGGCTGTTTCCTCGGACGTCAGCGGTCATTCACCACGGCGGCTCCGGTACCTCCCATTCCGCCGCACGCGCCGGTGTGCCTTCCATCGTGACGCCATTTGCCGGCGATCAGTTCTTCTGGGCCGAACGCCTTCGATCGGCAGGTGTCGCGCCGCCGGCCATCGATGGACGGCGGCCCACGGCCGGCGCGTTTTCGAGGGCCATCGACTTCGTCTCCCACCGCGACGTGCGAACACGAGCCCAGGCACTCGGTGAGAAAATGCGCGCCGAGAACGGCGTTGTGAACGCGGTAGCCGCAATCGAGCGCATGGTTGCCGGGATGCGGCGCTGATTCAGCCGGCAACCTGCCCGGATCATGCTTTCGTGTCGAGCCATTCGAGCGGGCGCGGACGGAATGCGAGTTTGCTTCTTGCTTTCTCGTTTGAAGCGCCGCGGAGTTTTGTGGCGTAATAAACGCGATCCGGCCCGAGGTTCTCGAGCGCTTTTCTTTCCGGTACGGATGGAGGGTCGGGCGCGCCTACGAACTTCGCAAAGGCGGGCAGCCATACGGACTGTGGTAACGGTCGATCGCCGACGATGTTGTATGTGCCTGATTCTGCGCTGAGCGCAGCGCAGGTCGCTTCGGCGGCGTCGTTGACGTGCACCCAATTCCAAACACCTTCGCCCCTGCCGATGACCGGCATCTCGCGCCGGCGAACCTGATCGCCGACGTCGCCCTCCGGGCTGAACCATGTCCCAGGGCCGTACCAGAACCCGTATCGCAACACCACGGTTTCGAGCCCGGACTGTTGTGCGGCGGCCTCGAGGCCGGAGTAGTTTCTGCATCCGGCGGCGATGAAGGGAGAAGCGTTAAACGCAAACGCGTCCTCCTCATCGGCGAGTCCGTCGCCAGGGGCGTACCAGAAAGCAGCCGATTGCAGGATGTAGCGGCGGCAACCCGCGGCTCTGGCGGCCGCCAACAGGTGTTCGTTGCCCTTGACTCGCACTTGTTTGTTCCGCGCCGCCGCCGCGCCCATTTCCTCTGAAGTGTAGTGCTTCGGCAGGGATGTCAGCTGGTTGATGATGACCTCAGGTTGGGCGCGCCTGACGACATTCACGACCGACTCGGCATTGAGCACGTCCGCAACAACTTCCTGCACGTGCTCTGATCTACGTTTGCGGGCGCCTTCTGGCGTGCGGGCGAGCGCAAAGATCTCGTGGCCCGCCGCCTGCAGTGGGGTCAACAGTGCATTGCCGATTGTGCCGGTGGCGCCGGCGATCAGGACTCTCATACTTCAGCCTCCTTCAACTGGGATCAGGACCCTACTTTCTTTCGTCGGCGGAGGATCCATAGATCGCCGGCACCTTTTGGCCGCACAGTCGCAGGTATACAGTCAATTGGCCGCGGTGATGAGCAATGTGGTTCAGGATCCCCTCACGCAATCCCTCGTAACGCGTCTGCTCCATCAACACCCGGCCGCCATCCCGCAAACGCCATTTGGTGTTCAAGAGGTACTTATCCGTCGCATTCTTCAGCGCCTCACGGCCGCTCTTCATGCTGGCCTCGAACTGCTGGACAAGTTCCTCTCTGGTCTTCCACTCCGGCGGCCGGCCTGCACTGGAGTTGATGTCCAGCTCATCCTTAGTAAGGATCATCTCGATCCAAGCGGGCATCGTGGCAACAATGGTCGCCAAACGACCAAGCGGCATCGATCTCTCATGCGGTTTCCAGTCGTTCTTGCCTTCCGGCAGTTGATCGATTGCTTTCCGGATTCCCTCGCCCTCGTGTTCCAATTCGGTGAGTAACAGTTCAGTGATGCGCATGACGTTTCAAGAGCAGTTTTTGATCCATTCCGGCCGTTCGAGCGCGGACTGTGACGCCTCAGTCTACAGCACCCTGATTGTCACCACGTTCGCCCAGCGGCGTGAAGCGACCTTGCGGACTCGTTGGAGTGACCATCAGGGCGGACGTCTTCTGCGTTCTTAGCCAAGCCCGTAATGCTTGCAGCTTTGCAGCGAAGGCCGGCCGACCCAACACGCAATCGCACGATCTGCGGTACACGGCTCATCGCCTAACGTCATCAGCTGGCGAGGCCCGGCCGTTGAGGGGCCTGTATTAACGAGACCGAAACCTCCGAGCGGATCGCAGCAATCACGAAGTGGGCCTAAACCGGCGATCGCGGCAGCGTGGGTCCAGCGAGGTTTTCCAGTGCCCAGAACGTCCGTTAACCTCCGCCGTTGTCCCCGGGCTTTACGCCGGCAGTTGTTTCTCAGCTAGTTTCGCGATGGGACTATGAAATATGGCAGATCTGGACGAACCAATTGAACTGTCTCCGTACGATCCGAGTTGGCCGCAACTATTCAACGAGGAATCCATCCGTCTCCGCGCTGTCATGCCGTCTGACGCAAGAATAGAGCACATCGGTAGCACGGCCGTTGCCGGGATGCTCGCTAAGCCGATTATTGACATCATGGTTGGCGTCAAAGCGACACGCGCATCTGCCATTGGCCTTGAACGACTCGAATATGAAGATATGGGCGAGGCCGGAGTTCCGGGTCGCCGTTATTTCAGGCGGCGCGGGACGACAAACTTCAACATTGCAGTTGTTGATCTTGACGATGCGCACTGGAAGGCCAATCTTGCCCTCAGAGACTACCTTCGCGCCGACCCGCGAGCTGCCGCAGAATATGCAGATGAAAAGCTAAGTGCGCTTCGCGATAGTGCGGGCATGCTACTGGCCTACTCCAACCACAAAGCAGACACGATTGCCGCTTTGCTTAGGCGCGCGATGAGCGAGTTCGCATAGGCGATCGGGAGCCGCGAGTTGACCTTTTGGTTTGTGGGCTTTTCTTAGGCGCGCGGACTCGCTGCTCATGGCTGATCCTGCTGCTCGCGGACGCCAAACACCAGTTCAGATTTACTACAAAGCTCGTGATCGCCGATGTCTGGAGAGTGAGATAAAGCCACCCACAACCCCGAGCATTACGCCCATGAAAATGAAACCTCCGTTCCCATGCCGTAATGTCAAATCGAAATTTAAGGGTCCACCCTGAATGGCCTGATTTACCGCGCCGACGCTGGCCAAGATACCTCCGAGAACGGCGAGCACGAGAGGCCGCGGCCACATTTCCTTCAATGCGCGGCGCCTCGAGGAGGGACCGCGTTGCATCAGGCGTAGAGCAGAGCGCGCGAACCACGCAACGGGCGCTGAGAGCGAACAGAAGACAACTGACCTCACGAACCCGCCGGGGTGATTGGGTGAGTTGTTGCCGGGCCACATGACAGATGCCAGTCAGAAAAGCTTGACGTGACACCAGCGAAAAATCTCCAGATAGAGAGCCAACCAGCTGACAAACCAAAGTGTGGCAACAACGTCGCTGATCCCTTTAACCAGCCAGGCGTGGCGCGAGGCAGCCTCCATCTGAAAAGCCATCTGAACAAAACCGTCGGCTCCATTTTACTTTGCGGCCACTGAGTTAGTGCCGTTCGGCGCGGCAGGAATGGGGAAGCTACTTGTCGGCCGGCTTCGATTCCGGTTGCCGCGTTTCATCTGTCCGGAGCGTGTTCATGCAGCTCGGCGGGTGCAATACAATCGAAAGGCGTATGCGCCGCGACGGATGCGGCACTTCGACTCTGGAGTAATGCCGATGAGTTTCCGCGCGTTTCTCAGTGGGATGACCGCCTGTCTGTTCATCGCGTCTGTGCTTTGCCTTGCGCAATCGCGCGCGCCCGGTGGCGCGATCACAGCTGTTCCCGAAATCCCGACTCCCTCTGGCCCATTTGGCGTCGGGAGGATCGGTTTTCATTGGACCGATCCTTCGCGCCCTGACCAATACGATCCGAAGCGCAAGCGGGAGTTGATGGTGTACCTCTGGTATCCGACTGCGAAATCCGCCGGTGCTAGAGGGGAGTACCTTCCAGGCGCAGCACAGATGGACGCAGTGCCGGCAATCCATCAGTTAATGAGCCGGGAGTTCGGCAGCGTATGGCCTTCGATTGTGTCGGGAGCGATTTCGTCGCATGCGATCGATCGCGCGCCGGTCGCGAGCAGCCGCGCCTCATTCCCCGTGGTCACTTTCTCTCACGGTCTTGGCAGCACAGGATTTGGATACACGGTGCTCATCGAATCTCTGGTGAGTCATGGATTCGTTATAGCCAGCATTGAACATACTTATACTGCGAAGGCGGTCTGGTTTCCAGACGGCAGAATCACGACCCGGCGCAACGACTCACCGCCCGCCGGGCTATCTCAGGCCGAGCGTTTGAGCTGGATGACGAAACAAACTACGGTCGGGATTGATCAGGGCGCAGCCGACGTCCGCTTCGTCATCGATCGCATGGTGCAACTAAATCGCGAAAAACAGGAGTCCGCGCTGTCCGGCGTAATGGACTTGGAGCGCCTTACCGCGATGGGACACTCGGCAGGAGCAGAGTTCGCTGCACGCGCGTGCCAGCAGGATTCCCGAATCCGTGCGTGTGTGGATCTAGACGGGGCAATGGTGCCTGTCGCCGCGCTTCCGCTCTTCGGCGACGATCGAAAAATACTCCAACCGCTGCTTTTTCTCGAAGCATTCCATGCTGAGAACGCCATGGGTGGTCGGCCCGATCAGATTGCAGAATATAAGAAGGTCAGGGAACAGCAACTCCGCGAACTGCGGCTGGGTTCGTATGGCGTAGTCTTGGATTCACCGGGAATCGCCCACCCAAGTTTCAGCGATATGCCGCTTCTCTTGCATGGCCAGGATGGATTTCCCGAGACCCCGATCGTGTTGCACAATCTTGAGCTGATAACACAGTTCATCCGTGCATTTCTCGGCAAAACCCTGCTCGGAGAAAGGCAGGCGCTGTTCGACGGCCGCACCTCTCCAGTTCCCGAGGCGATCGTCACGGCGTACGGCCGCTGACCCGGGTCGTTAACCGCGTCCGCCCAATGCGCTCATGCAAAGAATCGTTCGGTCATCCGAAGACTGAAATGACCATGTGCTCATGCCCCAGAACCTGGCTGGACATGCAGAACACCAATCTTTCGCGATCACATCGTTCCGAAGTCCGGCTACGTTGCTTGAACGCCTTGAAGATTTTTCTCCTTTCCCTCGCCGCGATGGCCGCCCTGGGAATGGCTTCCGCTCAGTCAGTCGACCTGGAGCGCCGTAGGCCGAGACGAATAACGAGCCGTTGGGATGCCGGACCGCCATGGGCTCAAGCCCAAAGACCGCCGGAAGGCGCGGATCATCCTCTTGCGATCTCCTCGTAGCGTTGCGAAACGAAATCCCAGTTGATGACCTTTGTGAAACCGGCGAGGTAATCCGCTCGCCGATTCTGATACTTCAGATAGTAGGCATGCTCCCAAACGTCAACTCCAAGCAGAGGCGTGCGGCCATTCATCCAGGGACTGTCCTGGTTCGGCGCGGTTTCGATCTTAAGTCCGGTGTTGCCGTCGGGCACGACCCACGCCCAGCCGCTGCCGAATACCGACATCGCCGCCGCTCGAAGCTTCTCTTCGAACACTGCCTGTGAGCCGAAGCCGTTTTGAATCGCGTTCTTCAGCCTGCCTGCCGGTCGCGCGCCCGCCACAGGCTTAGCGAGCACCAGCCAGAAAAGCGAATGGTTGACGTGACCGCCGCCATTGTTGCGGACAGCCGTACGAATATCGTCCGGCACGTTCGGAAGGTCCTTCAGCAGATCCTCGAGTGTGCGCTTCGCCAGATCCGGGTGTACGGACAGAGCCTTGTTTAGATTGTCGACGTAGGCTCTATGGTGCCGGTCGTGGTGGATCTCCATCGTTTGCGCATCGATGTATGGCTCGAGCGCGTCGAAGGCGTAGGGGAGCTTGGGAACAGTCACCGCCTGGGGCGTTTGTGCGAGCGCCGGGAGCGCCGCAGCCAGTTGAATCAGATCTCGTCTTGTCATATGGATGTTCACCTCTCTAGCGCGCTGCCGGGCGGATGTGGTCGAGTATGTAGTCGCTGCCCTGTTTGCGGACTCCGGCAGTGATCTTCATGCCGGGCTTCAGGTTTGCCAGGGATTGCCTGTCCGGCACGGCAAATTCCATGGCGTACGGAGCTTCCATGGCATTCATGAACCCGGGAACCTCTTCGTGATAGAGCGCAATTGCTCCGTCGGAGGGATAGACGTGGACGACGGTGCCGTTGAGTGTATATTTCGAAGGTGCCGAGGACGACCGTCGGGGCGGTGGCAAGTTCGGATCCGAATACTGCGGGTTGGTGAGTAGCGACCTGTCGGTGAGGCTGCGCAAGAACGCCAGGAGGTCGGCCTTCTCGCCTGGAGCCAAGTCGAAAGACTTGATGAACTCGCTCTTGTTCGGATTATTGAAGCCAACGCCGGCGTTTGGTCCTGTCTGGATGGTCCGACCGCCGGCGCTGTAGTGATCGATTGCCGCTTCGAGGGTGGGAACACTGCCGTCATGCATGTACGGCGCGGTCACCGCGATATTACGCAGCGTTGGCGCTTTAAATTTCCCGACGTCGTCTTCGTTGCCGGTGAACTCGTAGATGCCGAAGTTCGGAGCCGGATAGGAGTGCTTGCCTTTCAGGTTATAGAGGCCCGTGTTATGGAATTCAATCTCGGTGAAACCCTTGCCGAAGTAATCCAGAGCGCCGGTGAAGTTGAACCCGCCGTGGCAGTGGAAGCATTCCAGCCGCTCGCTGAAAAACAGAGCCTCGCCGCGCTTGGCCGATGGAGAAATTGCATTGGGGTCGTCGCCGCGCTGATAGACGTCATACGGCGAGTCGCCCGACATAATGGTGCGTTCAAACGATGCGATCGCTTTGGTAACGTTGCCGATCGTGAACGGATCGGTGTCGGCGGGAAACGCGGTCTTGAACATTCTGGCGTAGCGAGGATCCGCTTTGAGCCGCTTCAATAAGACGTCTTCCTTGCCGGACAATCCGAGTTCGACCGGAGCGTCACCGAACATCGGGACGAGTGCCTGCTGTTCGAGCGAGCGCACGTTCGGATTGCCCCAGGTGAGCACGGGCGCGTAGGCCACGTTGACGAGGCTCATCGGGCCACGCGGATGGAGCTGTCCAGTGGACCCAAGGCCACGCGCTCGGGTGTCCGCGAAGGCAAAACGCTGTTGATGGCAAGTGGCGCACGACTGCGTCCTATTCAGCGACAGGCGCCGGTCATAAAAGAGGTAGCGGCCCAACTCGACCTTCTCCGCAGTCATCGGATTGTCGGCTGGAACATTCGGGAACGGGAATCCTGGGGGCAGGCGCCACTCGTATGGACCGAGCTTCGACTTTTCATAGGCGCGCTGGAGTTCGCGAAGCTGACGGACGTAGTTCACCAGTTCCCAGCGCTCGGATTCAGCCAGCCGGGAGAATGCGGGCATCCGATCCTGGATGCCGTTGCCGATCACCCAGAAGATCTCGCCGTCCTTCATCGACTCCATCACGTACTCGGTGAGGTCTGTCGGCCGAAAAGTCATGGCCCCCGCTACTTTGGTGCGCGCCTTACCGTCCTCGCCGTGACAACTGGAGCACAGTGCGTGGTAGCGGTCCCTCGCGGCGCGAATTCCCGGCTCCGAAACTCTAACCGGGTTCTTCAAGCGGCGAGCTTCGGGAGGCGCGTCGGCGCGGCCGTGCGCATCGTGAGCGTTCAAGATAGCAGCAATAATTGCTGACAGCAGGACAAGCCGTTTCATCAATGATGCTCCGTGAGTGATTGCGACTTTCGGAGATGGCGCACGTACAACACCACCTGCCAGCGCTCGATATCGCTCAGTTGAGTCTTGAAGCCGGGCATCGACGTCCCGATGCCATTCGTGACCACCCAGTAAACCTCGCCGTCGGCCATCGAGTCCATTCGGTGGTCTACGATATTGATCGGGCGCGGCTTCATCGCAGAAGCCGCGGGGGACTTGGCTTGCCCGTCGGCATCATGGCACGCCGCGCAGGTTCGTTCATAGACCGGCTTGCCGAGTTCCGGCTTGGCTTGTGCGGCGGAGAGCGGACTTTTCAATCGCCTGGCGGATTCCGGTGCGTTCTTCTTCCCGTGGCCCTCGTGCGCCGAGGCGGCAATCGCGAGCACAGCGAGAGCTGCAAGTTGAAAAGCTTCCCTATTGTTCATTGACGGCCTTCGCTCTTACCGGCCGCCGCCGTGACGGCCTGCGCCTGGCCCTTGCGGAAGAACTTCTGAGCACCCGCCGCGTGGCCCTCGTAGGGCAGACCCAAGTTCGCAAACAGCGGAACACAAGCGGGCGTGTCGGAGAAGGACATGCAGCCCGACATCATCTTGCCGGACTCATCCACGTTCGAGTCCCGGAGGATCGAAGCAAGATCGGCGATCACCACGTCGTTATCAGGATCGAAACCCGCGAGTTCCACCTCCAGACGGTTTGGATTGGCGCAATTTGTGGGAACAGTGATCTTCGTCTCGTCCGGTTTGCAATTCGTGCTGCCCAGATGAATCGCCCAACCGCGAGGTGCGCCAGTGCTCGAGAAGTCGAGCCGGGCAAACTTACGACCAACGTTCCACACCCAGGCGAGCGCCGTCAGATTCAATGGAGGCGGCATCCTGGTCAGGTCGGTGTGGTTCTTTTCGAACGGGACGCCGAGTGTGAACCGAAGTCCGGTGAAATGACCGCCCGCTGGAACGGTCCCGACCACCGCTTTGTTCATCTCGGGAGTTCCGTTGGAGCACGAGCCAGTGGCATTCTCGAAGTCGAGTAGCGCGACATTGTCGAGTTGCCACTTGCCGTCCTGCGTGAGGTCGACCGGCGTCTCTTTACCGTTCGCATCAATAAGCCTCAGGTTGTGAACGTAGAAACGGAAGTCACGAGGCGTGATGGTCGATTTCGTCACGCCAACGCCTCGATACGATTTTCCGCAAGCCAGTTCTTCGTCGCCGACCATCGCCCGAAAACGGATTGTGACGGACTGTTGTGCCGTAAGGTTCCTGCTGGCGGCGATTGTGATGAGAGCGAGCAGCAAATGTTTCATCTTCTTCTCCTGGGTCAGAGCTTTACCGTGCGAGCCGCTGCAGCGCGGGCCGCGTTGTTAAGTGGCTGATACATTTTGTTCATCGCCGAAGCGATCCGCTCTCCGGCTTTGACCGGCGTACCGGTTCCGAACGGTGGCTGTGGATCGTATTCGAGATTCAGTTCGAGTGAACGCGCGTAGTCGTCGCCTCGCAATCGCGCGGCGATGCGGAGCCCAAAATCAATGCCCGACGTGATGCCGCCAGCCGTGATGCGGTTGCGATCTTCTACCACGCGAGCTTTCACCGGCGTCGCTCCGAGCAGCGGGAGAACGTCGTGAACGGCCCAATGCGTGGTCGCGCGATAGCCCTTCAGCAAACCCGCAGCGCCGATGACCAGCGCGCCTGAACAGACGCTTGTGACGAACCTGGCGGTTTTGCCGCGTTCGGCCAGGAAGCGCGTCACGGTCGTGTCGTCCATCAGCGCGACCGTCTGGGCTCCTCCCCCCGGAACGAAGAGGATGTCTACGGGATCGGGACACTCGCTCAGGGTCTTCGTCGGGATGATGGTGACGCCGGTGTCGGTCACTACGGGCTCCTTAGTCTTCCAGATCAGGTGGACCTGGGCACCCATGGTGTAGCCGAACACCTGCTGCGGCCCGATCAGATCAAGGGCGGTCATCCCCGGGTAGACCAGCATCGCGATCTGCTCCGGTTGGTCGGGAACAAAGTGCTTCAGGCCGTAGAAATCGTGTTCCTTGCCTGCAGGTTTCTCTTGTGCGGCAGCGGCATATGAGAGCAGCGCCGCCGTCATCCCTTCTGCAAGTCTTCGTCGCGTCGGGTTCATTTAAAATCTCCATTCAGTTCAAAATCAGTGCTCATGGGGGCCGGAATGGGGGCTGTGCCACTGCGCAGACGTCTGATGGTGATGGCGACTGCCACCACTCCCAGCAATAGGACTAGCCAAGGTATCCACCAAAGCAGGTCTCCGGCTGGACCTTCGGGAAGCGCCAGGATTCGGCGAGAGTATTCGGCCACCAGGACCGCTTTGATGTCGTCGTCCGACTTGCCTTGCGCCAGCATTTGGCGGATTTCGGCCCGAAGCTGCTCTGCTTTGGGTGAATCGTGTTGCAGCAGGTTCCCCTGCCAACAACACGGCGCCATGTAACTGCTGAACAGCCTCTCGAGCCTCGGGTCGCCGCCGGCCGGGTTGCCGACTGCTAGACAAGACAGAGTGAAGATAGCGGCGAACCGCTGAAACAGATTCATTTCGTTCTCCCGCGATCGACGGTCGATCGCAATAGTTTGCGACCACCCAAGCGAGACGTTGCCCAGGTGAACGAGAGCTAAAGCAAGAATTTAGGAGTTAGGGAATCAGGCTGAGGCCGGTGGAGGCCGCTGAAACTGCGACGGGGAGCAAATTGTGCTGTGGCAGAGTCCTGATATGGCGAGATAGGCTACAGCGCCGATTTCCGCAACCGAACCTGATTCGCGGTCCACGACAATTGCGAGCGAAAGACCCGGCGCTAAACTCGGCGAAAGCTTGCAGCCTGGCGGACAACCGGAGGCCTTCCAGTGAGATCCATGCTCGGAAGACGCTGCTTCGGACTTGTGGCAGCAACACTTCTTCGATCGCTTGCAACAAGACATCCCGCATTCAGTCTCATTGCCGCCGAAAGCCGCAACCAGGCCATTCGCGTAGGGAGCGCTAAGGACGAAAAGCAGCAGAAAGGACAGGAGTGCAGTCCCGGCCCGCTCACACAGAGATGTCGCGAGGCCGGCAAGGGCGCCAGTGGCGGGACATCGTGAAGTGACGCGACGAGCGAAAGCCACAGTGATCGATTCGGGTGCCAGATGCGAATCCAGCGCCCATGTCCCGGCAGTGTACCACGTCTTCCACGGAATCCCAACGAAGCGGGTCCGGGCAAGGCGTTCGAATGCCCGGATCAGTTGGCGCGATCGAGTCCTGGCGTGTGGATTCGAGCCGTCCGTAAACGCACCAACTTGACATGCAAGTGGCGACTTGCCTGTCATCAAGCTCGTAGATCTTCTTCATGAATTCGAGAATCTGCGCTGGGACGCCGCTCTCGGCCGGCACCACGTGCGGGAATCCCGAGTTTTGCACCAGGAACGGCATCAGGTACTGGACATCGTCGCTGGTCGAATCGTGGCCCCGGATGATCTCCGGCATGAAGTACAAGGTGACGCATCGAATCTGGGACCGGCCATAGCGTCTCATCCGGTGGGGCAACGCGGCAGCCATGACGAACAGATCGCCTTGCCGGAGCGTGTAGTTGCGATCGCCGACCTGGTATTCCACTTCGCCGGAAGTAACATGGAGCAGTTCGAAGTAAGCGTGATGGTTGAGGCGGATGTCAGCCTCGCGGCGCATGATGAAGAATCGCAGGTCGATCGGAAAACTCCGGTCAAAGTTCCACTCGTGGACGCCTGACGCCGTGAGCTGCGGATTGATTACGGAATAAGCGTCTTCCCAGACAAGTTTTCGAACAGGACGCAACACGGTGTCCCCCAGATTCGCAAGTTAGCCGAGTGTACCTTCCGGCTCGGGCGGGGTCTATCATGGAAGGCCCGCCGATTCTCATAAAACTACCATGGGCGGGCTCTGATTGTTTGCTGGCAGAACACAACAGCATCCGAATAGACGCGCCTTCCTCTTTCGCGTAAGCTGGAACCGCCATGAACTATACGATCGCCATCTTTGGAGCCGGTGGCAAGATGGGCTGCCGGATCACCGACAACCTCCGCCACTCCGCTCACCGGATGCTCTACGTCGAGGTAAGCCCGGCCGGGATTGATCGCCTGAAGGAGCGCGGACTTGCGACCACGCCCCATGACGAAGCCGTGGCGCACGCCGAGATTGCGATATTCGCCCTGCCTGACGCCTTGATCGGACGAACCGCCCCCACCATCGTGCCGGGGTTGCAGCCGGGAGCGATGGTCATCTGCCTGGATCCCGCCGCGCCGTACGCCGGCGAACTCCCTCAGCGGACGGACATCACCTACTTCGTCACGCATCCCTGCCATCCCCCGGTGGTGAACGATGAGACCGACCCCGAGGCTCGCCGCGATTTCTTCGGCGCCATCCGCGCAAAACAGAACATTGTCTGCGCCCTCATGCAAGGTCCGGAAGCGGACTATGCGAAAGGCGAACAGATATGCCGGCAAATGTTCGCGCCGGTGATGAAGGCGCACCGTGTCACAGTAGAGCAAATGGCCATTCTTGAGCCTGCTCTCTCGGAGACTTGCGTCGCCACTTGCATGGTAGTGATCCGCGAGGCAATCGACGAAGCCGTCCGCCGCGGCGTTCCGGAGGAGGCCGCCATCGACTTCATTCTGGGGCATATCAACATCGACATCGGAATCTTGTTCGGCTACGTCGGCTCGCCCTTTTCCGACGGGGCATTGATGGCCATTGAGCGTGGCAAGAAGTTCCTCCTCCAGCCGGACTGGCGCAGGATCTTCGAGCCGGAGAATGTTCTCGGAGAAATTCGAGCGATCACGTCGGCGAGGACGCGCGCCGGTGCGTAGAATCGGTTTGCTCTTCGTTGCCGCCTGTCTGACGGCGGCGCAACCTTCCCTCGACTTGCGTCACGGCGACCTGAAGGTTTCCGCGAACGGCCGCTTTCTCATCCACGCCGACGGAACACCTTTCTTCTACTTGGGAGACACAGCGTGGGAACTGTTTCATCGACTCACGCTGGATGAAACTGAACGATATCTCGAAGACCGGCGACAAAAGGGTTTTACCGTCATTCAGGCCGTTGTGCTGGCCGAGTTAGACGGGCTGAAAACACCCAACGCCGAGGGCGAACTGCCGCTGCGGAACAACGACCCGGCGCAACCAAACGAAGCCTACTTCAAGCATGTCGACGCCGTGGTTGCGTCGGCACAGTCGAAGGGGATGTACATCGGCATGTTGCCGACCTGGGCGGATAAAGTCTTCGTCCGCGAGAACAAGCCCGTCATCTTCAACGCTGAGAATGCGCGAGTGTACGGACGATATCTTGGCTCTCGCTATAAGGACGCCCCGAACATCATCTGGATTCTCGGCGGCGATCGTCCTGCCCAGGGTGTCGAACCTGTCTGGCGTGCCATGGCCCAGGGCTTGAAGGAGGGGGACGGAGGCCGGCACCTGAAAACCTTCCACCCCAGCGGCCATCGCTCCTCGGGCGAGTGGCTTCACAACGAAGATTGGCTGGACTTCAACATGATGCAATCGGGCCATCGCGAGAAAGATCTGCCCAATTACGACATGATCACGGCGGACTACAACCGGCAGCCCGTCAAGCCGGTGTTCGACGGCGAGCCACGTTATGACGATCATCCCGTGATGGGCCGCCCGATGGATCAGCCTGCAATCTGGTTCGATGAATTCGATTCGAGACAAGCCGCCTACTGGGCGCTCTTCGCAGGCGCGTTCGGCCACACCTACGGCGTGCATCCGATCTGGCAGATGTACGCACCAGGCCGTCCCGTGGTCAACCGTGCGCGCCACTACTGGTACGAGGACCTCGACCTGCCGGGCGCCTTTCAGATGGGGCACGTACGGCGGTTGCTCGAGTCCCGGCCATTTCTTACCCGCGTGCCGGATCAGTCGATTTTAGTCGACCCTGGTTCAGGCGCCGGCCATCTGCAGGCCAGCCGAGGCGTCGATTACCTTTTCGTGTACTCGCCGTTTGCGAAACCCTTCCAGATTCGTGGCGGGAAGATTTCCGGTAAGCGAGTCAAAGCCTGGTGGTACGATCCACGCGAAGGCAAGGCGACCGCCATCGGCCTATTCAAGAACGCCGGCCTGCTGACATTTACGCCGCCTCCCGCCGAAGGCCGCGGCCACGATTGGATTCTGGTGGTGGATGATGCGTCGCGCAGATTCCCACAACCCGGAATGGCAGGTCGCTAAGCAGCACCGTTACTCACACGCAGCGCGAGACACGACTCTCTGCGGATCAACTGAGTCGGGATGACGACGCGCTCCGGCGCCGTATCGGCGTTTTCGATACGCGAGATGATCTGCTCGGCGAGCTTGCGTCCGATCTGCTCGGGAAAGACCCGCACCGTGGTCAGCGTCGGATGCAGAATCACTGCTTCGAGCGTGTCGTTGAATCCGGCTACGCTGATCTCGCGTCCGGGTGAGATTCCGAAGTCGCGCAATGCCTCGTAGACCCCGTGGGCCACACGGTCGTTACCGCTCGCGATGGCTGTCGGCCAGGGACGCGCAGCCAAAATCGATCGCGTCGCGAGGTATCCGACCTGCTGTTCGTCGCTCGCCTCAACGGAAACGCGGCGGCTCTCAGACCGGCGTCCTGCGCGAAGGGCTGTCAATACCAACTGGCCTGCCAGGAATCCCTGCGGGTTTGTTGCATCCGGATTTCTTGTTCGTTCAATCCATACGGCACGATCCGTTGATAGCATTAGCAGCAGCCGCAACGAAATCGGGAGCGAGCAAGCACAAACACAGCCCCAGGACTGTGGGAAGGCGGCCGAGCCACCTCGATGCGCGATTGCTCTGAATTGCGGGCACGGGCTTAACGTCTACTCGATTCTTTTCGTCTCAATAGAGCCCTGAGCCTCCCAAGCCGCAAGGACAGCTCCGTCAGGAAGTGCGATCAGCGTCACAAACGCTCCGGTTGAGGCGAGAGTCTGCAATTCCAACTTGCCCGGCGCTTTCGCGACGATGGCGCTGTCTTTGGTCCAGGCCAGGTAGGTACCTCGCTGACTGATGGTAATCGCGACATCCTTTCCGGGCCCCAGGTCTACTTCCGGCTTGCCGGGCTCGGCAAAAAAGATGTTGCTTTCGCGACGCCATGCGGACGTCACCTTGCCGCCGTTTACTACAAAACCACCTCCATCCATTGGACACGCGTTGATCTTCCAGGTGCCCGAGCCCTGTTTCTTGGCCGCTTCGAAATGAACTCCGTCTTCGGATTCCGTCAAGTAAAGATCCCGATAGCCGTCCACCACATTCCGCCACATGATCCGCGTTCGGCCGCCGGCATCAATCGACAAGGACGGATGGCAACAGGAACAGATCGTCCCATCAGGCGAAGCGTAAATCTCAACATTCTTGGACCAGGAGGAGCCACCGTCACCGGACTTGGAACCGTAGAGCTTCATTCCCTCCTGTCTCTTATACACATCTAGATGTGTATAAGAGACAGGCACAGATGGACGCAGTGCCGGCAATCCATCAGTTAATGAGCCGGGAGTTCGGCAGCGTATGGCCTTCGATTGTGTCGGGAGCGATTTCGTCGCANTCTTGGACCAGGAGGAGCCACCGTCACCGGACTTGGAACCGTAGAGCTTCATTCCCTCTGTGCGGGAGTCGAGCCAGACTGCAAAAAGACTGCCATCGGGGCCGGCGGTCATCGCATGAAGACCTTCCCGCGGCGCGCCTGGCACGTCATTCACGACACTGATCTGATTCCAGGTCCGGCCGTGATTCTTCGAACGCCAGACCGTAAGATTTCCATCCTGGGGAAGGCCATGCGCGTGGGCATTGGCAGAGACCTTATCGGCGACCACCGCGCTGATCAGGATGGAATCCTTCAGAATGACCACTCGGGGCCCTCTATGCCTGCCAAGCGCCAGTGCTCCGACATCTGCCACCTTCACGGGTGGCCCGAAAGACCTGCCGGTGTCCGATGACGACGCGAAATAGATAGCGGTGCTTGTGCCGAACGCCATCGCGACGAAGCCGTTAGCCGCCGCCAACTGGGGTTGACGATAGGGAACATCGGACGCCGCCGGCCGAATGATGTTTGCAAGCAAGAGAAGAGTAACTAAGGTCATCTTGAGATCTCCGGATTAAAATCGGACTCGCAAAGCGAATTGCAGGGATCGGGGATCGTTCGCCGGCGACCCCGAGCATGCATCCGACGAGCAAGAAGCCGGCGATTTTCAATCGCGGCATAGGTAACTCTCCTGAAAATGCGATGCGACACGCGGCTTCGACATATCTGCCGAGGCCTGTCTGTAAAGTTGATTTAGGAGAGTAGGGAGGGCGGTCCGCGCTTCTGGCGAGAACGGCTGAACGAAACCCGATACCGCGCTTCGGTCTGGGCAATGCGGCGGACTTCAGCGATGCGCGCTATCGACACCATCCGGATCGGTACGACGAAGAATGCCATTCCCGCAGGGCTTGCCTGTCCGGTCGGAAAGAGGGGGCATCTCGACTTCGCAGACTTGATGGAGACGCCGCCGGTCTCGGATCGGGAGGCGGTATCCATCATGGAACAGTGGTGTTTACCGTCGCGACGGCAGCAAGCGGGAAGGTTGCTCTGTGAGTCGGCAGAAGTCACCGACGGAATCAGCGGAAGGCTGATGACCACCAGCAAGCCCAGTGCGATGGCGCGGAGCAATCCTTTAAATACTACCTCAGTTCAGGTGTTCACACTAGCAACGTTCTCGTTTGTGGCGCTCGGGCCCGGGAGCGGGCATCTGAATGTGCTTTTGAAGTTCGCTGACAGCCACTATGCTCGAAAGGTGCGCATTCGCTTGATCAGTCTTATGCTTCTGTCTGTGTTCAACGGTACCGCGGCAGACCTTCCAGAAGAACGCCGGGAGGCAGCCTCCACACCCGACATGCGGGTGCATATCGTCCGGCTCCGTCCGGGCGAGGATCTACTCGCTGGTATACAGGCCTATGTGAAACGCCACAATTTCCAGGCAGGTATTCTACTGACCACAGTGGGGAGTCTCCAAGAAACCCGGCTTCGGTTGGCGAACCGGCCTGGCGCAACGAGCTTCAAAGGCAAAGTCGAGATCGTGTCGCTGGTGGGAACCATCGACGCCGGCTCGGCCCACCTCATCTTTCTGTCTCGGATCGCAACGGCAGGACCATCGGGGGACATTTGGTTGATGGCTGCAAAATATACACCACGGCCGAGATCGCAATTGGAGAACTATCCGGTGTTCGATTCTCCCGCGAAATGGATCGTGAGAGCGGATATGAGGAACTAAAGGTTAGCCCGATCCGCTGACAGTACGTGCTGCGGGATAGCGGGCTGGTCGGCTGCTTGTGTTCCTCGAGAGGCGCGCCCGGCCATCATCACAGTGCGTGTGAACGGAAGACAGGTCGCGACCCATCGCGGAATCCGGCCGCTCGAGGCGACGAGATAAGCCGAGCACGACGCGGCTACCGGCAACTCATTAAGTTTTTCCACGTTATTCCGAGCCCCTGGTTATCCCGAGTCAGTCCTTGAACTTACCAGGATCGCTGCTAAAACGCGATTCACACGATTTCCACACCCGGAATAACGTTCAACCGGCCAACCGGACCGACCGTTTTGCGTAATCCACCCAAGAATCGCGAGTTCGGAATAATTGCTGGTGGCAATCGGAATAAAAGGGTGGCGCCTGCGTGATCTACTTTCACCCCAGCCTCGGTGGCACACTCGGGTCAGAACTGGTTTCCTTCCGGTTCCGACAGGGTTGTCTTCCGAAAGCGTCGTTCTCCCTAGTCGATGTTTAGATCCCCGAGAATCCAGCCGTGGTGGAACTTGTTTAGCAGCATGGACCTCCGTATTCGCTCATTAGGGACCGAAGGGTTGCGAGTTTCACGGCCTGCTGCCGCGGAGGGCGCACTCCGAACTCTAGCGAACCGTTGTCGGTCGATGGCATTGACCTTAAGACTTTCCGGCGATATGCTTTTGTAGATAGTCTAGGGGACGTATATGGGCAAGCCGGCCGATCTCGTACAGGGCACGTTGGATCTTCTGATTCTGAAAACACTTTCACTCGGGCCTATGCACGGATGGGCAATTGCCCTGCGTATTCAGCAGATATCGAATGAGGTACTCCAGGTGCAACAGGGCTCGCTCTATCCCGCGCTCCATCGCCTGGAGCAACAGGGGTGGATCACAGCCGAGTGGGGCGAATCGGAAAACAATCGTCGGGCGCGGTTCTATTCGCTCACACGCGAAGGCCAAAAACGGTTTGCGGAGGAACTTCGGCAATGGGACCGGCTCTCGTCCGCGATCGGACTCGTATTAAAGGCGGTGTGACATGCGCGCCTGGACGATTTCGAAACTCCGGCTGCGCTCGATCCTGCAGCGCCGCCGGCTGGATGGCGAGTTGGACGAAGAACTGCGGCACCACATCGAGTGCGCGACCGAGTACTTTGTCCAATCCGGACAATCGCCCGAGCAGGCGCGGAACACCGCGCTGCGGAGTTTCGGCGGCAGATCGCAAATTGCAGATGAGTGCCGCGACCAGCGCCGCACTCATTGGTTCTCTGGCATCGGCCGCGATTTCGGACTTGGCCTGCGAAATCTGCGTCGCATGCCCGGATTTGCGGCAGTCGTCGCCGTCACCCTCGGGCTAGGAATCGGCGCCAACAGCGCAGTGTTCAGTATCGCGGATGGCTTGCTCTTTCGCGCTCTGCCGCTCCCGCAACCGGAGCGTCTGTTTCAGGTGTTACAGCCCGATGGTCCCGGCCTGGTCGAGTTCGGACAACTTTTTGAACCCTCCGATTACGTCGAGATGCGGGATCGAGTGAAGGGCTACTCCGGTCTTCTGGCCCAGTCCCCGGCCGGGCTCGTGGCGGCGAGCATCGATGGCGGTCCGGACGAAGGCCTTCGCCATGCCACGGTTTCGGAGAACTACTTCGAGGTTTTGGGAATCGCAGCGGCGGCCGGCCGCTTGCCGGGAACGGGCGACGGCGACCCGTCCCGGCCGCCCCTGGCGGTGATCAGCTACCGGTACTGGCAAAGCAGATTCGATCGGGACCGCGCCGTGGTTGGCCGCACGATCCGGATCGGCAAAACCATCCACCGAATTTCGGGCGTCGCTCCGGTGGGATTCTCGGGATTGGAACCGGGCTCCCCAGCTGCAGTTTGGACACTGCTGTCTCCGCATGCCGCCGGCCGGAGCTCGCAGCGATCCCTGCAAGTGATCGGACGTCTAAACCCGGCATCCACGCTGACGCAGGCTCTCGCTCCTCTGCAATCGTTGCTGCACCAACGGATGGAAGAGATGGTGGAACGGGCACCGGCTGGGACGCCGCGATCCTTGCTCGACCACATCCTTCAACTGCACTTGAAATTAGTTCCGGCCGGGGGTGGCATCTCTCCGTTCCGCGGGGACCCTGCCAAGCCACTCTACATCGTCATCGGGCTGGCTGGCCTGGTGTTGTTGATGGCTTGCGCCACCGTAGCGGCATTATTCGAGGCGCGGCACAGCACGCGCCGTGGGGAAATGGCCGTACGCATGTCGCTTGGTTCGGGCCGATGGCGTCTGCTTCGCCAGCTACTCTGCGAGGCCCTGCTCTATGCCGGGCTCGCGGCGATGGTCGGGCTCGCTCTGGCGCGGTGGGTCCGTCCGCTGCTTTTGTCCCTCCTGGCGCCATCGGGCGAGCCGCTGCAACTGCCTTCGACGATCGACTCCCACATGCTTGCCTTCACCGTCCTCATGGGGGTGATTTCCACCTTGTTGTTCGCACTGCGTCCCGCTTGGCATTCCTCGGCCGTCAAACCTGCAGCGGCATTACGGACTGGTGCGGGGGGCGCCAACCCTGAAAATCCCCGGCGGGGAAGACTCTCGGTGCTGCTGCAGGTTGGTATATCAATGCTGCTGGTGCTGGCTGCCGGCGCTTTCGTTCGCACACTGAGAAACCTCTCCCTAGCCGATGTCGGATTTGAGCGAAAGAATGTGATTGTGGCCAACGTGCAGTTCCGCGGCTCCGCACGCAACCAAAGCCTGTCGCAATTGTGGAAAGCGTTGCAGCTGCGAGCCGGCGAACTGCCTGGCGTGGAATCCGCCAGTGTGTCCTCGGGGAGTCCCTTCAGCGGAAGCTCCGGCAATGGCATGCTGAGGATTCCGGGCATCTCTGTGCAGAGCAAGGGCTGCGCGTTTTTTCTGGCGTCGCCGGGTTTCTTTCGGACGACGGGTATGCGCTTGCTACACGGCCGCGACTTAGAGCCGCACGATCTGGAACTCAATGCCCCCCCGGTGGCGATTGTGAGTGAAGCGCTCGTGCGTCAACTGTTTGGCGGAGCCGATCCGCTCGGCCGTACCTTCAGCAACTTCGAGGACACGCCGCCGCGCTACGTGACGATCGTCGGCGTGGTCAGCGACATCAGGCTCGGCGGCCTTCGAAATTACGCCGAGCCCATCGTGTACCTGCCCTACACCTGGCCCGAAACTCCTGCCTCGCTCTCATTGGTACTGCGCACGAGAACGGATACCGCGGCCGTTGCAGGGGAATTGCGGCAAGCCGCGCGCGACGCCCATCCGGCCTTCGCGATGCAGCAGATCGCCAGTCAGACCAGCCTGATCGACGAGAGTCTGGCGCGGGAACGCATGTTGGCCACCGTGGGCACGTTTTTCGGCGGCATTGCGGTCCTGATGGCAATCGTGGGGATTTACGGAATCACCAGCTACACGGCATCCCGGCGGACACCGGAGATTGGAATCCGTATGGCCGTGGGCGCGTCGCAGAGCGACGTGCTGGCGATGATCCTCAAAGAATCGGCGGCGGTGGTGAGCGCGGGCGCGACGATGGGGTTCGGAGTGTGGGTTCTGTTGGAGCGAATGGTCGCGTCGTTCTTTTTCGGTACGGGCGCATACGACCCCGGCACACTGGTGACCGCCGCGATGTTCGTGCTGGTTGTGACAGGTTCCGCAGCACTGATTCCCGCCATGAGGGCAGCACGTGCCGAGCCGATGACCGCCCTTCGCAGCGAATGGGGCGCGGCATCGCTCTGCAGCGCTTCGCCGTCGGCTGGCGCGGCCACTGGATGGCCTAGTTGGGCGGAGGTCCGGGACTGGCTGCCGACGAGACCGCGGCCTCGTGCTCTCAACCTGCGAGCCGCCACACTCGCGGCACTGAGCCGCCTGAGCGCCGATGTCGCGATTTTTACCGTCCTCGTCCGCCACTTCTTCGGACGCTTCTTTGACAAGGAGGCTCTGTCCCCACAGGGTGATCCCGCCGCGGGCGTGATCCAGACTCTCGGCCTGATAGCGCCCGTCAGCGGCTTCGTCTGTTTGTTATTGATGATCGGTAACCCAGCCGGCTGGGATCTGGTTGGGCTTCGCTTCCTGATGGTCTGTTACGCCATGATCGTGATGGGCGTGGTGATGGTTGTCGAGTGGGACGCACTGCTTCCCGACCGCCGCGATTATCTGATTCTCACGCCGCTGCCGTTGTCCCCGTTCTCTGTGTTTACCGCCAAGTTCGCGGCACTGGGGATTTTCTTGAGTATCTTTCTCTCCGCCGCCATCGTGTTGGGAGTCCTGCTATGGCCCGGTGTCGAGACAAGAGGGTCCTTTGTGGCAGTCGCAAGTACTCACTTTGGTGTGTTGTCGGCAGCCGGGATCTTTTCCGCACTGGCCGTCGCAGTGCTTCAGGGCGTGCTCTCTACCGTATTGCGCGGGGCGACGCTGCGGCGCATCTCGATGTGCGTGCAGACGTCGTTAATGGCCGGTCTGGCCCTGTTTCTGTTCCTCTCGCCCATGATGGCGATGTCCATCCGGGACCTCTGCAGGGCGAATAGTCCTTACCTCAACTGGCTGCCGCCTTTCTGGTTCATCGGGCTGTATGAACACATCCTTCCGCTGGTGGCGAGCGATCCGGTTTCCGGTCAGAGGCTGGCGGGGCTCGGAAGCGCGGCGGCGCGGTCACTCTGGATGGTGGCCGCGCTCTTCACGGCCTGCTACATTCCTGGCTACCGGCGCCACGCGCGCCGAGCGCTGGACCCTGTCGAACCCGATCCACGCGGTCCGGGAGTTTTCGGTCGCACGTGGAATGCGGCGATCGCGCGCTGGCTGCGCGACCCGGCAGAAGCAGGTGTGTTCCACTTCATAGGTCAGACCATCCTCAGGAGTTGGAAACAGCGTCTTTTTCTGGGCGCGTATGCGGGTTTTGGAGCCGCATTGGTGCTGATCTCCGCGGCGGCCCGTGGTGACGCTTTGCGAGCGCCGCTGGCGCTATCGTTTGTGTTGATCTCGGGTTTGCGTGCCGTGTTCAATTTCCCCTCTGACCTGCGTGCTAACTGGGCGTTCCGCGTGAGCGAGATGCAGTCCGCGGACGTGTATGTTCGCGGCACGCGGAAATGGGTGTTGGCTTGCGCTGTGGTTCCGCTGTTTTTGGTTTTAGCGGCAATCGAAGCGTTGCGCGCCGCGGGAGCGGTGGTTGTCTTTCATTTTGGCTTCGGGGTTACTTCGTCGCTGGTGCTTATGGAACTGCTGTTTTTTGGATTTCAGAAGGTGCCATTTACGTGCGCGCATTTCCCCGGGAAATTCAATCTGGTCTACCTGAGCGCGTTGTACCTCTTCGGGTTCACGTTCTACAGCAGCTACGTGGCATCACTGGAGGACTGGCTTTTGCAAAGGCCCCTCTGGGCGACGTTAGCGTTCTTCGCCGCTGCCGCGCTCGTGTGGTCTTTACGGTTGGTGCAAAAGCGGCTGGGGTTGGAAACAGGGTTGGAGTATGAAGGCGATGGAGACCCCGCGGTGCGTACGTTGGATCTCACGCGATGATTTGCCGAAAGGACCGAATATGCTGGAAATTCGACATTTGATCAAGCAGTACCGTAACGTCCCGGTGGTCAACGATGTGAGTTTCACTGTGCCTCGCGGAGAGGTCGTCGGTTACCTCGGGCCCAACGGTTCCGGCAAATCCACCACGGTCAAGATCATCACCGCTCTGATTGAACCGACTAGCGGCGCGGTACTGTTGGACGGCGAGGACGTGCGGCGCAATCTGACCGAGTTCCGGCGCCGCCTGGGCTACGTTCCGGAAGAGGCGGTGCTGTACAACTACCTCACGGGCCTCGAATATCTCCAACTGATGGGCCGCCTGCGCGGCATGGATCCACGCCTGATGGACCGGCGCGCCAACGATCTGCTCGAATTGTTCTCGCTCCATCCTCACCGGCATGTGCCGATGGCCAACTACTCGAAGGGCATGCGGCAGCGCGTGCTGACCTCGGCCGCGCTAATGCATGATCCCGACGTCCTGATTCTGGACGAACCACTCTCCGGAATGGACGTTACTTCCGCGCAACTATTCAAGCACCTGCTCGCCGAATTGGCCCGAAGTGGAAAGATGATTCTGTACATTACGCACATGCTCGAAGCGGTAGAGCGCGTGTGCGCCAGGGTGGTGATTCTCTACCAGGGCCGAATCGTCGCGAGCGATTCGGTAGAGAACCTCCGCAAGCTGGCGCAAAGGCCGTCGCTTGAAGAAATTTTCGCCCAGTTGGTGGAACAGCGCGATCTGGAGAAGGTAGCGCGGGAGATCCTCACCGCGATACGCCACTAGGCGCTGACTGAGCCCTTTAGCGGTCCCAGCACGGGTTCCTTCTGACTCGCTCAGCGAACGGAAGCGAATGCCGTGATTAGCGAGTTAACGGTACCGCCAGGTAAATTGGACCTTGTGACGACCCGAGCGGAGGACGACGTTGCTGGTGGAGCGGTAAGCCCGGCACGGGCACGGGCACGGCCCATGCCCGCGCGAGTCACGCCACGAACATTCGCCAAGTAAGCACTGAACCGGAGCAAGCAGGGATCTGCCGGCGTTTCCGGCGACGGCCTGCAGAGCACGCCCTCGGCCTTCAGCAGCGTTGGCAATCGGCTAAAGCCGACCGCGCCGTCACCCAATCGTCCAGACGGCATCCGCTTTTGTGCCTCGATATAGGTCTTCAGTTCAGCCGGGCCGGCTTCGGCTGGCGTGAGGCCTCGGTCCGCCAGCCAATGGCCCAACGCTGCGGCAGTGCATACCAGCTTGCGTGCTTGCGAGTCGCAATAGCCGAGCTCTGCGAGTTTCGAGGACAGCGCTTCCAAGTGTGGTCCCATCGGGCCAGCGAGTAGCCGCTGACACGAATCGTCATTGAAGAGTTTCTCAAGCATAGTTCCTCCACGAACCTTGTTGGCTCGTGGAAATGAGCCTATTGCGATTGCTGGCTGGGCGCTGGCGGGGCTGTCGATTCGCAAGCCGCCCAGGAGCATGCGGAATCGGTGGGAAGGCTATTCCGAGTGGCGCGAAACTTCCCCGATCGCCCTGGCGCCTGCCCGGCAGCAAGGCAGCTCCGGGTTATTCCGGGTGTGGAAATCGTGTGAATGGCGTTTTGGCCGCGATCCCGGCAAGCTCAATGAATGACTCGGGATAGCCAAGGACTCTGAATAACGAGGATTGTTCCGAATTCCACATAATGAACGGGATTTGCACGGCCCGCTATGCAGCCGGAGCAGCCGGACTATTGACATTCCCGGGCGATTCCCCTGATTCTCTATATACTATGTTGATAATGCTTCAGCTAACGCCGCTCGTAACAACAGCACGACAGGGGCGAGGATTGCATGCTTCCCAGGCTTGAGAAATAGGCGACCTTACGTGGGATTGGTTGAGTGGTCCGCATATTCTCTACAATATCTATAGACTATATGATGATTGCTCGACTGTCAACTAATTTGTTTCGGGCAGGCTCGCGAAAGTGACAAACTAAGGTAGGTCATGCGCACTCTCTCGAAACAGACTCAGTACTGCCTGAAGGCTCTTTACGTTATGAGCCGCGCCTACCCTCGGCGCCTCGTCCTGATCGATGAAATGTGCGAAGAAGAGAGCATACCGAGGAAGTTTCTCGAACAGATCCTGTTGAAGTTGAAGGCCCAAAAGCTGGTCGAGAGCAAAACAGGGAAGGGTGGGGGATATGGGCTCTGCCGCAAACCGAGCCAGATTACGGTTGGCCAAGTGATTCGAATGATCGAAGGGCCGCTGGCGCCTTTGCCTTGCGCAAGCGTAACGGCGTACCGCAAGTGCGATGAGTGCCCGGACGATCGCACCTGTGGAACGCGAATCATCATGGCGGAAGTCCGCGACGCGATTGCTAAGATCCTCGATTCTGTGACGCTCGCCGACGTTTGCCGGCGTATTGAGGAGGCCAAAGGTGAATTGGCCGGGCAACCTCAGGAATTGATGTACTACATCTGATAGCAAGTTTCGCCACTAACTCGCCGCTGTTCACTGCGCCTTCGGGACGTGACCTCCCTGTCTTCCGTCGATCGCCCCGGCGATCTCGCGTGCGTGGAGGAGGATTTTCGGATCCCGCACACCGACCGCAAGGACTTTACCAATCTCAACGCTCGCCGCTCGATAGTCTCCATTGGCAGCGAGAGCCCAGGCGTAGGCATCGCGAGTGAAGACATCCTGGCGACGTCCGAGTTCCCGCTGTGCGACCTCTAACGCCTTCCGCGGCTCTCCCGCGTAATCGACGTAGTAGAAGATCAACTCGTGGTTCGAATTGTCCGCGGCTGACGACTCCCGCGTAGATTCACGTTCGAACCGCTCAAATGCCTTCCGCGCCTCCTCCGTCTCGCCCGCGAGCTTCAGTGCTTCAGCCAGCGCAAACAAGTTCTCCGCATGCGGCGCGACTTCCAGGCGCTTGCGATATAGGTTGACCGCCTCCGAATACCGACCCTGTCCGACTCTGACCTTAGCTAGCGCGGCCAGGGCGTAATGGTAGTCCGGAAATTCAGCCAGCGCGTCCTGCGCGTACCGCTCCGCCTTCACGAGATCGCCCGCAACGAAGCGCAGGTGCGAGATCTGGGTGAGGAGCCAAGCGCGATCCTCGGTTTCTGAGGGCGCCGTGGATTCGTACGCCATCTGCATCAATTCGAGAGCCCCGCTCAGATCCCCATGCAACTCTCGCAGGTACCCGGCACGAACGAGGCCGGGTGTATTGCCGGGCCGCAAGTCGAGCATCCACTGCGCCGCCTCGACAGCTTCCTTGTAATTGCCGAGTTCAACGTTCGCATCGACGAGGTAGCCGTATACCGAGAGATCGTCGGGAGCCTGCCGATTCAGCGCCTGCGCGGTTTCGCGGGCTTTGGCGAACTCATGCCGGCCCAACTGCAGCCAGGTTTCCGCCTTTCGGGCGTCGAAGTTCGCCGGCGCCCGTTTTAGTGACTCCTGCACCGCTTCTTCGGCCTTGGCGTAGAAAGCGGTATCGGAGGTCTCGCGCGCCCGTCGAGCATACGCCATCGCCAGAGCGCTGTAGTGCGGAGCATGATCCGGCTGCTTCTCAATTTTGTCCAGCGCCTGGCGGACCGCGATCTCACCCGGCGTTGCGCCGAAAGTGATCGCGGCGCTGTACAGGAGTGCAAATAGTACGATTCGATACATGATGTTGGTCCTCCGGTAAAGACGGGGCGGACGGACTGCCCGCTCGCCCACCCCGTATCCCTTTGCTAGTTGACCGGGCAGATTCCGCCGGGCTGATTGGCGCATCCGGACTGTCCGGGACCTTGGTGGGCACTATCGCGTCCACTGTAGGCCGGAGCCAAAATCGGGAAAACGTCCTGGATGTTCGAGCTGGAAACGTTCACTCCGTCTCCGAGCGGCGTTGCATACTTCTTCGCGTCCGCGAAGATGCCGCCGAGAGCCCTTAGCGCGATGTCGAAGACATCGTCGGACGGACGGCGTCCGTTCGGGAACCCGGCAGCATCACCCGCGATAAAGCCGAGCCGCTTCTGCTTGCCGGCATCGGCGGGCGCAATGCCCGTGTTCAGGCGCAGCAGGTCCGCAATGGGACCCGCATCGGCCGGTTTACAACCCGGGCAGATTGGGGCCATGTACTGAACCAGCGGCAGAAGATCGGTTCGAGGCGCCGGCGGAACTGGCACACCCAGCGTTGCAAGGATTTGAGCCGCCAGCGGGTTGAGGAAGAAATTGGCGAACTGTGCGTCGTGAACCGGAGCGTCCATGCTGAAGCGGTCCTTCGAACCGGTGCCGATGATCGCTTCGTTGATGAGCGGATTGCCCATGCGCTGCACCTGTGTCCAGGCGTTCTCTTCGTTCAGCTCGCTGAGCACGCGCACGCGGCGGCGCGACGTTGTGCCGTAGGTACCGATCACGGCTTCCTTTTCGCCCGCCGGGTGAATCCGGCCGTCCGAGGTCAGCATGCTGATCGGAACTTCGAGAACGATGCTGTTGACATTGAACCCGGAGACGGAATTGGGGGCGTAATTGTGAAGATCGTCCCCATCAACGGCTGCGCTGAGCACGGGCGCGCTGGCCGACTTGCGGAGATTCAGTGAATCGAAGAAGCCGCCCAGGTCGATGTAGAACGGATCGGCGACCGTCCCGGCGAACACACGCACGCCGTTATACAGCGTGTAGACGCCTTGTTGCCGTAGCGCCGGATAGTCCGGCATGGTGCGCGGACCCACGTTGGTCGGAACAGCGTAGAGAAGGTGGTCGTCGGACAACACCTGGCGACCGGACTTCGTAATCATCGTGACGGTGTAGGTTTGCCGCAAGCTGAAACCCTCCGATCCCGGGCCGTCGAGAGCCGTGATCGCGGGAATGCCGGCGAGATTGCCGACAAAGCCTGTGAACACGCCCGGATTCCGGATCTCGGTTTTGAAGCGGAACTGGAACGTGATGTCGGGAATACCGTCATGGTTGTTATCGATCTTCATTTCGTACAGCACGCCGGGATCAAACGGGAAGTAGTTGGGACCATTCGAAGGCTCGAGCAGCGGATCGACATTGAGGATCATCACAACGCGATCGCGATGCTCCGGACTCACGAACGCGAACCAGTCAGTGATGTCCGCCTTGTGGTCCAGCGCCGTAATCGGAGCCTCACGATGGCTGGCGCCGGAGGCGGGAAGTGTTGAAAAGGTAAACACAGCCACACTCGCAAGTGCGGCTGTGCGGAACAGGTTGAGATTGAAACCCATTGATTTCTCTCCAGATTTGGTTTGAGATCGTCTCTCACCTGTGCTACGCGACTGAAGCGGCACTCAGATCAACGGCCACGATTGTTCACACAGCAGCCGCTGCATCCTTGCCATATTGGTTAAAGTTCCCGGACGCGGAACCGCGTCGCGCAAGCAGGCCAAGACCCTGCTGAAGTTGCTCGCGGGCAGTTGGTGAGCCTGCTCTCGCCGGACCTCGAGGCCGCCGCCCAGAATAACTTCACAAGGTAGTTCAAGGCGCGCCGCACACTCGAGCCTGGTCAAGAAACCCGTCTACCAGATCCGATTGGTAGCGCAAAGTGCCTACCAGAAGTTTCACCGGCTCTGAACGTTCACGTGCGTCGGGAGGGCGCCTGCCGCACGACGAAGTACGGCTGGTTGTCGAGCGTGCGAGCGAATCCCGGGAACAAGGTCGCCTGCTTGCCAAGGCGGACTTCGAAGTAATACTCGAGCGGGTAGACCGATTCCGTGTACGCAGCCGGAATCTCGGCGACGAACCGGCCCTCATTTCCGGTCATCGGCACTGTCTGATAGCGTTCCGCCTGGGTCACATGACGGTAGAAAAGACGAGCCGCGGTGACGCCCGAGTCAGCAGCCAGCTTGACCTGGAGCGCCTGACCCGGGATGAAGTGCGGAGCCGGGGTGTGATGGACGGGGGCTGACACTCGACGCGGGCGAGCGAGCGCCGCCTGAATGGCAGCCGTCGTCGCAGGCGTGTCCGCCACATGCTTGGTGTTCTCGAGCCTGGAGGCAAGCTCGGCGATATCTTTGTCGATCGCCGGTAGCCGGTCGAGCCAGTGGCCCCGGAGTTGTTCGCGCTCGCCGACGGTGATGTCGGGCTTATAAACTCCCTTGGCCAGATTGGCGAGCTTCGACCACGCGTCGCGAGCCCTTCGGTACTGCTTGACGGATGCATCGAGAGCAGACCAGCTTCCGGTCTTCTCATAGATCCGGTACAGCACGCCGGCCCGGAACTTCGCGCCGAAGAAGGTACCGAGTCCCGTTTCGATGGCGACGTCGATTGCGTACCGCCGGAACTCCGGACGTTCCCGCCCGCTCGAAGTGACACGGAAGCGCTCGAGGCTCGCCGCTCCGGTGGCCGCACAGTCCTCAATCCACTGGGCGACTTCGACCGGCGAGTACTTGCCGTCGGATTCACCGTTCAACAACTGGTCGGCGAAATCGTTGATGCGGGAGAACAGTTGTGGGTCGAGCGGGCTGACGTTGCCGAACACCTTCGGCGCTGGACTGTCTGTGTAAGGACCGGGATGATCCGCATCGATCAGCGAGTGGTTGAGATAGATTTCCGGCCAGTAGGTATTGTTGCCGGCGGAGGCTGCGTGCCCCGTGGTGACGATCGGAAGGATGCGGCTGGCGTTTGCGAGTGCGGTCTCGGCGTGCTGAGCGCCCGGGCCGAACTGCCGGTCCAGATAACGTCGCCAGACATCCGGACTGCAGGCGGGGTTGTACAGCAGCCGGCCCATGACCCGCTGCTGATATTCATACTTCTGCCAGTCCCAACGCGGCTTCAGCGACGGATCCAGGTAGGCGCAGCGATCGCCGGCTATGCCGGAACCACGCCGGCCCTTAAACGACAGTGGTTCGCAGATTTCAACGCCATCGCTGCCACAAAAGCTGAAGGCCCGTGAGTAGCCGGCCGCCGTAACAGGGTCGCCCCACAGCAGCAGACGCTGGGTTCCGGGCCAGATCCGATGGATCACGCCATACGACCGGTCTTCGCGCAGCAGGTCGCCGTAGCCGTATCGGAGGAAGCTGCGAGATCCCGCGCTGAACTTCATCAGCCCGGTCTCTTGATGGCCGGCTTTCGGCATCTCCATCTGGCGGATGTCCGCTTGGTGGTAAGGCATGCCGAGATGCTCGGCCCAATACTTCGGGGAAATCTTGACCGGCTGCCGGGTGCCTACCGCGAGGTCGATCATGGTCTGATCCATGCCCTTGGCGTGCATGTCGATTTCGACGCGCCGCCCGCAGGTCGCGACGCCCTCGAACACGGTTTTCCAGAACTGATAGCTTCCTTCCTCGACGCCGCTTTCTCCGTGGACACGGAAGGTGATGCCATTGATCTTAGGGACCTGCTGCAGCAGCAGGCGGACAGCATCGCGGCAGTACGGCCCGTGGTTCGAACTGTTCACCCCTTCGATCGTGTAATTCGGATTTGGACTTTCGATCCACTCGTATCCGTGCATCCAAAGGCCGAGTTGGAACTCCATGCCGCGGGCCACCGTTTCCTCAGCGATAAACTTCAGCATTTCCAGATTCAGATCGCGCTCGGAATTCGGCAGCTGCGGAACGCGAACGCTATACCCGGGCACGTCGAGCAGGAACGGGTAGCTGAAAACGAGATAGCCATCGGTCAGGTGGCGGATGAAATCGTAGCCGATGCCGAACGCCAGGTTGAACCGGTTGAAGCGCTGCGTCGCGAGCTGGTCGAGGTATTGCGGCCACATCTGGCGGTCGTGGTACCACGGCTTATCTTCGACGTCGCTGGTGAAGAGCCGGGTCCAACTGCGGACCTTGTTGGCCGGACGTTCCACAATCGGAGCGGGCACGGCCATGGATGAAATCGCATCTTCGGAATAGCGCACACGGTCGGCGAGTTCGAGCAGGGCGTAGACGATCGCCCTCAAATCGTAGCCGCAGGCCAACAGCACATTCCGGGATTCGAGGGTGGTGGAAGCGAGCGCCATCGATTCCGTTGATGACGGGACCTCGGCTCCGGCCTTTCGCAGCGCGGCCTGCACGCCAGGCGCGCCGGGGCCGGCCGCGACGACGCACAATCCTCCGGTTGGAGCTTGTCCGATGTGATCGAAATGCTCGACGTGAATGCCTTTGGCGGCCAGCGCCGCCGCGAGTTGACGGGCGGCCCACCGCACCGGAGGCGAACCAGCGGCAGCATCGGCGGAGTCGGCCACAATCGAGACGGATGTGACGGGCTTCCCCGCGGCCGTCAGCAGGCTTGAAGCGGCTGCGGCTTTGAGAAATCCGCGCCGGTTCCAATGAGTAGGTTGATCCATTTCTTGAATGCCTCCACGTCAGAAATACAGTTTTAGCGCGAACTGGATCTGTCGTGATGTCCGCTGGAAGAATGTTTTCTCACCCGCTGCGCTGACCTGGCCCGCCGAGGTGGACCCGATGGCCGCGCCGGGATTGTTGAACTGCGGGGTGTTGAAGATATTGAAGAACTCCGAGCGGAACTGGATTTTGCGAACTTCGCTATGCCCGATGGGGAAGCTTTTGAACGTGGAGAAATCAAACTGCCGGGTGCCGGGACCGATCAGAATATTGCGCCCGGCATTGCCCCACACGTAAGGTGCAGGGGTCTTGAATGCCGTGACATCGAACCAGCGGACGAGAGTTCGCTGGTCGGAAGGCAGGTTCGGATTTCCGACCAGATCCGGACGTTCGGTCCCGACGCCGGAGCCCAGCGTGTTCACGTTGGAGGTCGGCGAGAAGTAGAAGCCGGTCTGGAAGGTGTCGACGCCATTCACCTGCCATCCTCCAAGGGCCGCCTGGGTGAATCCGTGGAACTTGTTCCCAAACTTACGGCCCGTGCCGACGGGGACTTCGTAGGTCCAACTCAACACCAGATGCTGGCGCAGATCGAAATCGGAGTTGCCGCGGTCCGATCGGAGATTGTACGAATTCAGCGGACCGCCGCCCAGATCGTTGCTGGCATTGTCGATGGAGTGGCCCCAAGTGTACGCCGCCAGAAACGCGAATCCCATGGAGAACCGCTTCTCGCCGGTTACCTGCATCGAATGGAAGATCGAATCCGCTTCGCGATAGAGGCCGTCGGAATTGGTCAAATTCGGGTAGGGTCTGCGGGCCTGGATCGCTCCGGGTCCTGGCAGTGGCTGGTTGATGTTCGGGAACAGGTTCAGGTGCGAGCCGTGCGAGCCAACGTAGCCGGTGGTCAGGACAATGTTGCCGGGAAGTTCGCGCTGCAGGTTGAAGTTCCACTGCTGCACGTAGCCGTCCTTGTCGTTGTAGGCAAACGACTTGAAATCGCGCAGGTAGGTGTCGAAGGTGTTTGGCCGGACCGCCGGAAATCCAGCCGACAACAGAACCGCCGTATTCAGGTTGGTGGTGTATGTATCGTTGTTCACCACGACGTTGCCGGCGACCGGTGGAGTCTTCGTTGGAAAACGGCCGGACGCAAAGGCCGGGAAGCTATAGAAAAGCCCGTAGCCGCTGCGGATCACGGTCTTCGAATTCAGCGAGTAGGCGAGCCCAAAGCGCGGACCGAAATCCTTGAAGTGCGTGCTCATGATGCGCGTGTCGGGGAGTTGCGGAGTGCCAACCTGGAAGACGTTGCCCAGAGCCGGAACAAAGTTGCCCATGCGATTGGCGACCTCACTGAACGGAACGTTGATATCCCAGCGCAAGCCGATATTTAGCGTCAGCGACTGCGAGATCCGGTAATCGTCGGCGATGAAGAGAGCATGCTCCCACTTGCGCAGTCCGACGTGGTTGTCGTAATCGAGTTTCGACGAGGCCTGCAACCCCAGCAACAGGTCGGCGAGACCCGAACCAGTACCCGACGCCTTAGCGGGATTCTGCGTGAACTGGCCGTTGAAGGTGAAGGTTCCGATCGCATCCTGCGGGGCGAACTGATTGGCTTGCCGCCGCAGTAACTCGTAGCCGAACTTCACGGAGTGCTTTCCATGAATCCAGGAAAGGCGGTTGGTGTACTGGTAGTTGTTGCTGATCTTCAACACCGGCACGAACTCCGCGTCGGCCAGACTGCGGAATCCAGTGACGTTCACCGCGCCCAGTCCGCTGGTTGCAGGGTCGGTATCGATTCCCGGGATGCCGAGCTTCGAGGCAAGCTGCGTACCGACCGTCAAGCCGGGATTCTCAATGCGCAGTCGAGAAAATCCGCCGCGGAACTCGTAAATCAGCGACGGCGAGAAGGTGTGGATGAAGCCCATGCCGATCTGCTGTCCGGTGGTGCGATTGGTTCCCGGATAACCCGGACCGGCGCCGATCGCGGGAGCCGGCAGGTAGCCCGGATTATAAGCGCGCAACACCGAGTACGAGTAACGGCCGAAGATCTGGTTGCTGTCATTGAAGCGGTGATCGATGCGGGTGTCGAACTGGTCGGTGTCCGCGGCACGGGACGGATTTGACAGATAGTTGTTGCCGACACCGGGAAGATTCGGCGCCGGATAAAGGGCGGCCAGTGCAGCGCCGGCGGAATTCAGCCGCGACGCCGGGATGAGATTGTTCGGGAACTGGTCGCGAATCAGTCCGGTGGGGTTCGATGGATTCGGCCGCGTGGTGGCCGGGTCGAAGATCTGCAGTGGTAAAGCCCGCAGGTCGCCCTGAACCATCGCGGTCGTCGGGATGGTCGAGATGTAGGTCTGTGCCTGCCGAACCCGCGTCCCCTGATAATCGGCGAAAAAGAATGTCTTGTCGCGGCGGATCGGGCCGCCGAGTGAACCGCCGAATTGATTCAATTTGAACGGAGGAGTGGGCCCAACCGGCGAGTCGAAGAAGTTCTTGGCGTCGAAGGCGGAATTACGCAGGAACTCAAAGGCCGTACCGTGGAACTGGTTGGTTCCAGACTTGATGACCAGGTTGACCGTGCCGCCTCCGGCTCGTCCGAAGGAAGCGTCCATCGCGCTGGTCTGGACCTTGAACTCCTGGATGGCGTCGGGACTGGGAATGAAGATCAGGACGCTCTGATCGGTATCCATGCTCTGGATTCCGTCAAATCTGAAGTCGTTGTTGCTGGGCCGCCCGCCGTTGACGCTGCCCTGCATCAGTCCGCTCTGGTTACTGTTGGACGGTCCGCCGCCGGTGTTGGTGACGCCGGTCGCCAGATGGAACAACTGGACAAAGTTGCGGCCATTGAGTGGAAGGTCATTAATGGCCCGTTCGGTGCGGACGTTGCCGATCGCGGCTGATTGAGACTCGATCAGCGGCGCCTCGGCGGCGACCGAAACCGTGTCGCCGGTCGCTCCTACCTGAAGCGAAAATGTGACTCGGGCCTGCTGATTGACCTCCAGTTGCAGCCGCTGCTCAATGCGGCGGAAGCCTTTCACCTCCACCGAGATCAGGTAAGGCCCGGGTCGAAGCGGCGGCGACGAGAAGGCGCCGAACTGGTCGGTGATTAACGTTACCCGGGCGCCGGTATCCTGATTCAGGATTACAACTGGAGCTTGCGGAACCACAGCTTCCGACGAGTCGGTAACTGTTCCAACAATGGTTCCGTTTTCGACCTGTCCAATCAACTGAAAAGCCGAAAACAACATGAGGAGAACCCGGTGAAGTTTCAAAACTGACCCACCTTCCAAAAAGAGTTTGTCTTGTGTATATCACCATTCCCGCCACGCTGGATATCAAATTCGGCGCGGTTGCTGCCAGGATTATGTTGTTTGTGGACTGAGCCCTCATTCTTCGTTCAAGCTCGAAATTTCCGGTGCTCAACGTTCAGCGCGCCGGCTGCGGAATCCTTCTCGCTGTCGGTGCGACACTCGAACCTACCACGGCGCTCCTTGCGCTGAGCGGGATCGCAGCCGCCGGCTTCAGAGTGGTAAGACGACGCGAGCAACCAGAGGTTGATTGAGAGGATGCGCCGGACATCGCCGCGCCTCGAGGACGCAGATCGCGGTGTGACACAGCCGCGCGAGTCCCGCTATTCGTCTACGGGTGCGTGTCGGTTCGCTCGTTGAGGTGCTCGTCGAACGGCGCGTATTACGGATTCTCATCCATGACCACGACGCACTTTTCGACTTCGCTCGACAACGCGATGCGAGTTTTCTGCTGTCGTAGGTATCGAAGTGGAGAGTGAAAAAGCAGGCGCTCACTTCGTCACATGCTTGTTCTTCTTGCCTTAACCGGACAGGTGAGTGATTGATTTTGATTGGTCGGGGCGGGGCGATTTGAACGCCCGACCCCCTGCGCCCAAGGAATGGGCGTGGTTTCCAATAGCTCTATCTCTTACTATCCGTTTTCAATGTTTCCAATCAGATGGGGAACCTGCTTTCCGCTCAAAGGCTAACCCAAGCAGTGTCAACAGATCGAGTTTTGACACAGTTCTGTCACAGCTCGGTCGCTGTGTCGCTAACCGGGAACTTACCCGAGGATCGACACCTTGCATCACAGAACACATTCTACGACGCGCGCGGCCAGCATTTCGGGTCTGGAGCGTGCCGGCGATCTGCTGCGCTTCCAGCACCCGGAACTGGTAATCTCCAAACGGAAACTGCGCCAAGCGGACGCGATACAAATGGTCCGGCAGAAGCGCGAAAGTGAAGCACAGAACCTGGGGTTCTCATCGCGGCCGTTTGTACTCTGCGGGCTCCCGGTGAAGCGCCCGCCGGCCGGATGCATCCTTCACGAGCGGCGGAACGGACGCTTCGTGCTCCAGGTCACCGGGCACCCGAGCTACGGCCTTCCTTGGGGGCAGGATCGGCTGGTTCCGATCTTTTTGGCAACGATGGCGGTCCGGCAACAGTCCGCACGGATCACTTTCAACAGCGCCGCCGAAATGCTCGACACGTTCGGTATCCAGCAGGGCGGGTCCCAATATCGCCGTCTGGTCGCTTCGTTCCAGCGCATCTTCGGCGCTACGATCTTTTTCGGAACGGACGTACAGCGGGACAGGGCCGCTGTGGTCCATTGCGCTCGCTTCAACTTCATGACCGAGGCGCGAATCTGGTATTCGCGCGATCTGGAACAGGCGCTGCTGCCCGGCGATTGCCAGAATGTTATTGTTCTAAGCGAGGAGTTCTACCGGGAAATCTCTAGTCATCCGATCCCAACAGATCTCGAAGCGGCTAAGGCCCTTTCTGCGAGCCCGGCAGCGCTCGATCTGTTCACCTGGCTCTCCTATCGCTGCTTTACGGCTCGTGGTCGAGAACGCGTTCCGCTCTTCGGTGAATTTGGCCTGGTCAGCCAACTCGGAAGCGCCGACTACGCGCGGCCAAGAAAGTTCCGCGAGAAATTGGAGGGATGGCTCAAACTCGTTCGGGCAATGTGGCCCGACTGTCCGGCGCACATCGACCCGGATGGAATCGCGTTGGTTGTAGATCGGTCCTTGGCAGTGCATCCGACGCTCAGTGATCGGCAATGAACGTCACATCCGGACGGTGGCGGCAGCGGGTGCCTACTGAGTGAGGAAACTGCCTATGCTTGCGGATGTCCACGTAGCAACGCCGCAACCAAAGAAATCAGTGTCCTCCGTCCAGATCGGGCAACCAAGCGCCAAAGCTGCAGCTAGAATCGGCCAGTCGTCCGGGTCACGCGATGCCAGTCGCTTTCGAGCCTCGGCTTCAAAGTCGGCGTAAACATCACGACTCATTACGGTCCCGAGCGCGGCCAGTGTACGCAACAAGAGCAGTGCCTTCTCTGGGTTCCCACCGCGCTTGACCACAAGTGCAGCCAAGTGCTCCTCGGCTTCCGCGTAAGCAGTCTCGGGAATGAAGAAGGAGATGGCGTTGCCATGAGACTCAAGAATGCGGCGAACGCGCTGCCCAAGCACCGCACGAATCAGAATGTTGGCGTCCAGGACCAGGGCCCTACTTGGCATTCCGCTTTTTATCGCGGCTAGCGCGACGGATCTCTTTGTACTCCTGCATGAGATCTTCTTCAGACGCGCCCCAAGAGGCGATCATGGAATCCAGTTCCTTAGCTGCGGCCCGCATGGCGTCCAACTCGGCCTTACGACTCTTCTTCTGGGCAGGAATATAGAAGCCAAGGGTCTCGCCGTGGCGGGTGATGGCCAGCGGCTTTCCAGCCTCCAAATATCCAGCGAGCTTCTCGCGAAACTCCCGCATGCCAATTTTCTCAGTGTCCATCTTGCGTACCCTGTGTACACAATAGCATTCTCCACAGCCTGCGATCAACGCAGCAACTATCCGGCAACTGGTTTGACACCGTTCAGGCGAACAGGTCACGTTCTGGTTATACAGCCGATTAGGCCGAAACAGGTTGCGCGCCCGGCGGATCGTGCTCACCAACAGATCGAGTTCGGCGGTTGTTGTAGAGTGCCGGCGTGACCCTCACGGCAGCACTCCGTGCGATTCCTTTTACGGGCTACCGTGAGGATGTCGTACTTCGAAAAAGGTTCTGCAATTGGAGCGCCTGCGCGAATGTGCGCATGCCCTTCAAACGCAACGACGTTATGGCGCCATACCGGGCAGGATCGCCCGGGGGCAGAATTTCAACTCGAGTGGATTCGGACTCGCCCGCCGTCGAAGGCGGTGCCTCCCAGGGCCTGCGCGGCGAGTAGCCCGGAAGCAGCTTCAAGAATGGTTCGCCTGCTCTTCAATCTCACCTCCGTCGAACGGAGCGTCGGTATTTAGGAAAGGTAGCACGGGCCCTAATTTAGTGATCGCCTATGGTCGCACCTCGAAGGTCAGACTGGCCCACGAGCTCTCCCAATCTGCCTCGCTCCGGTCTGAACGTCGCTCCATGCGTATCGTATGCAGTTTCCACAGGCCCTCGGTGTCGATGGGCACTGTTATCCTCCCCTGGGCATCTGTCTGGCCCAACTTCCGGAGCCTCACATCGCTCCCTTTTGAAGATGCTGCCTCCACATGGACGCTCTGCACAGGCGCACCGCGATAAAGGACCTGCACTGTCAACCGCTGTCCCGGCTTCAGAAAGCTTGGGTCCGCGTCCGGCACAAACTCGATGAGTTGATCGGTCGGCCGGCACACAAACGGGTCCGCGCCGCCGGTATGCACAATCGACTTCACATACTTCGAGTAGATCTCTCGGCCCGGATTTTTGCTCTCCCCGTGTTGCTTTCTCCAATCGACCACCCAGCCCAGTCCTTCTTCGGCCAGGTACTTCTCGAAGTCGGCCGGCGCAAGTTCGATGAAGTTGGGGGCCGTGTGCGCAGTTAGCAAGAACCCGGCTGCAGACGGCGCCAAGAATTCGGCGAAGCCAGCGCGGTCGGTGACGCGCAGGCCCGTCATCTCGTTCGTGCCGCCTGCCCAGGAGATCCGTGCATCGCGCAATCGTGCCAATACGGGTGGACCGGCGCTGCCGGGAAACTCGTCGCCGTTATGAAACTCGACGACTCCCTTTGCCCCGGGCGTCAAGCGGAATGCTTGGGGACGAAGATAGAGTTCATGCGCCAGCAAGGGCACGCTCAGGAGAACGAACCGAAGGAGTCGCATCAGAATTGAAGCCTCAGTGCTAATTGGATTGACCGCGGACCGCCGACCTGGAACTGCGGATTCAGGCCGCCCGTAACGCCGCTGCTCAGGATGGCTGTCGACCGGCCAAAGTTGGAACTCGTCAACACGCCAGTAGGATTGCCGAAGTTCGGTGTATTCGAGACGTTGAATGCATCGGCTCTGAGATCGAGGCCCACACGCTCGGTGATCGCGAAACGCCGGCGCATAGACAGATCCACCTGATGCAGCCCGAAGCCGCGCAACACATTTCGGCCCAGAGTGCCCTGCCTGCCCTGGGCTTGAGGCGTCGCGGCATCGAAGGCGTCTCGATTGAAGATGAAGCCGCCAGGATAACCGTCGCCGTATAGATAGAGCGGACGGCCGGCGATCCAATCCGGACGAGAAACACTCGTGATTCCAAGTCCGAGGGCATCGCGGCCGGTCACCACGAGTACGGGCGTCGCGGATCGCATCCGCACGATTGTATCGATCGCAAAGCCGCCGAGAATCGCCCGCACGGCGCGATTCCCGCCAGGAGCCGGCAACTCGTAGCTCGCCGATCCAACAAAGCTATGCCGGAGGTCGAAAGACGACGGGCCGCGATCCGACGAAACGGGATATCGCGTCACCGGCGGCAAGAAATTGGCATTCGATTCGTCCGACGAGGTGTCAAGTGACTTCCCCCAGGTGTAGGACAGCAGTGCTTGCAGCCGCCGGGCCATCCGACGCTTGAATTGCGTCTGAAGTGAATGGTAATCCGAGTATGCTGTGCTGCTCACCGCATCAATGCGCGTGAAATTAGAGTTGTTCAGCGTGGCCGGCAAAAGACTCTCGACTCGTGCCAGATCCCGTCCGGCCGCGCCCACATACGAGACCGATATGGAACTTGCAGCCCCGAGCGGCTGCTCTACGGCGACGCTAAATTGGTAGGTCCGCGGCAGACTGAAATCGCGATAGTAGGCGAACAATCGCGGATAGGGCGGATTCGTGTTCAGGGGCGGCACCTCAGCGAAGAAGACCGGGTCCTGGATAGGTGTGTTCGACACCGTACGGCTGCGCGCAAAGGGGAAGAGTGTCGGACTCAGCGCGGTGCCAAGCAGCGTGTTGCCGAGATCGTAAAACACGCCGAAGCCTGCACGTAGAACAGTTCCGCCACCGAAAGGCTGATAGGCGACGCCAATTCGCGGCGCGAAGTTCGAGAACGACGTCTGGTAGAAGCGGGTCCCATCAGGCGCTATCGTGGCCGTACTTGGCGTCTCGATGCCGTTCACAGTGCGTGCGATTGTGTTGGACGGCGCAGGATTGATGTCCCATCGAAGGCCGTAGGTGATAGTGAGCTTCGGGCTCACGCGCCAGGCGTCCTGGGCAAACAACGAGTAGTTGAAATATCTCGGTTCGAGGAATCCGGGTATCTGCGTCACAGTTCCGCTGGGTACAACTCCCGTCGCAAGTTGCGTGATCGTCGGCACGGTGAGTGTCTTGCCATACTGGCGCCCGCCGATTGTGGGTGCCAGACGTCGGAAATCGAAGCCGAACTTGAGCGAGTGAGCGCCGACGCTCCAACTGGCTGTATCCACCACGTTGATCTGTCGCTGGATGTTGCGGCTGAATGTACCCGGGCTGATGGTGTTCTCATCGTTTCCGCCGATGGTGAGATAGTATAGCGACTTCGCGGGGTCGGTCCACGCAGGGAAAAGAATGTCGTTCGAAAGCAGCTTAGCGCCTCCGAACGTGTCTTGCGAGTAGATTTGCCCGGCGAGTGACCGGCTGCGGTTGAAGCGAAGGTCGTTCGTCAGACGCGGCGTCACCAGCATCGTCGCGCCGAGAGTCAAAGTTTGAGTTTCCGCCGGAATGCTGGCGACGAAACTGGCGGTGGCATAACGCGCGCGTTCCCGGCTCTCGGAAGGCGCGTAGTTGAAGCGACCGAAGACGGTCAGGCGATTCGACAACGAGTGGTCTATGCGCACACTGGTAGCGTTGAGCCTCGACGGATTCGAGAATCCAGCCGTGTACGGTGTCTCGAGGGGAGTGTCCGCGAGTGGAGCGGCCACCGGCAGTGGATAGGCTTCGAGCAAGCTCTTGAGCGCCCCGGTCGCGTTCTGCCGTGCGGCGAGAGACGGTACCCGTGCGCCTGTCAGAATTACCGGCTGGATTAACCGCAATCCCTCGTAGGAGACAAAGAAGAAGGTTCGATCCCGGCCCTGATACAACTTGGGAACCAGCACTGGGCCGCCGGTGGTAAAACCAAAGTCGTTCTGCCTCAGTGCGAGCCGGCGCACGCCGTTGAAATTTCCAAACCAGCTATTGGCGTCCAACTTGTCGTTTCGAAAGTAGTCGAATGCGCTGCCATGGAGTCCGTTGGTACCGGAGCGAGTCACAATGGCAACCTGCGCACCGGGTTGCCGGCCGTACTCTGGCGCGTAGGTTGATGTTTGGATGGTAAACTCCTGCACGGCATCAACGGACGCAAGTGAACTCGTTCCACCCTGCGCCGAGAACGACGGAACACCTCCTCCGGCCCCCTCATACGGCGACGTGGCGGCGGGAAGACCGAAATTGGCGCTGACTCCATCCACGCTGAAGTAGTTTGCCCCTGGACGCTGGCCGTTCACCGAGAACTGTCCTTGGCTGACAACGCTACTCGGCGTGATCACCACACCAGGCGCGAGGTGAATGAGCGACTGAAAACTTCTTCCGTTGAGCGGCTGATTCTCAATGAAGCGGCGATCGACTGCGGTAGCGACCGAAGGCGCTTCCCGCACGAGCGGCGCATCGCCTGTCACCAGCACGGCATCGTCGCGAGTGGCGACCGCCAGACGCACGTGCACGGAGCGCTGATCGTCGGCGTTCAGGATAATCCCGGTTAATCGCGTCCGCTGAAATCCCGGCTGTTCCACAGTGACTTCGTACGTACTCGGAGCAAGCTGTGGAAAGACAAATGTCCCTGTGCCGGACGCGGTCGTCTGGCGCTTTACCCCGCGTGTGGGATCTTCCAGCGTCACTCTGGCCTCCGCGATGGCACTGTCTTGCTGGTCAACAATCGTTCCGGAAAGTGTCGCCGTAGAAGTCTGTGCTACGGCACACCACGCAGTCATAAGGGTCCAAAATCCGGCTCTCAAACATCTCACCAGACTGCTGCTCATATCAATCCTCCCTTAGAGTATTACGAATTCTATAAATGTGCTACGAACAAACACGCACACTGGATGTGCGCCCCGCACTATCCTTTGGTCTTCAGACGGCGCGAGCCGGTCTTATCTCTTGAACTTGAGTCCCAGGATTGCGCTCCTGGGTAACACAGCGGCTCGGACGCGCTGGTCGCGCCAGGCAACCAGCACCTGATCTCCCGCCACGGCAACCTTTGGAAACCCCGCCGCGCGGCCCGAGGGAACGGTCGCCACCGAGAGGGGAGAAGTGATTTTGCCGGACCGACCGACTCTCATCAAGCGAATTTCTGCTTGAGCGTTCGATACCTTCTCGAGCCACACCGCGAGATAGCTTGACTCATCGAATCGAACCACCGAAGGACGCCCAAGCGGGTTGCCGCTATCCAACCGGACAGGTGACGCGAAATTCCTGCCTTCGTCGGCGGATAGGGCAATCTGTACCTTCGGTAGGTCCGCGGCACGCGTGAGCCAGGCGATCGCGACATGGTCGCCGTCACTGGCGATCGAGGGGCCGTCCGTCGGACAGGCGTTGATCTGCCAGTGGTCCGGGTACAATACCCGCGGCTGCGACCAGGCGCCTTCGGCATAGCGAAGGATCGAGATATCCCGGATCTCACCGGGCAAGTGATCGCGATACGCAGCGATCAGTCCGTGGGTTGTGCGGCCCACTGCTGTCTGGCAGCAGGAGCAGGCGTCTGGATCCAGTTCGCGGTCCGATTCGATCGTGCCGTCAGGTTTAAAAGATAAGAATCGGACTGTTTTGCGGTGTCCGTTCTCATGCTCGTGAGAGGTCGCGGGAGCGTTGGCCGGCGGAGCAAGGTAGATCGCCTCGCCGGATTCGGGCACAAAGGCGAGAAAGCCCGCGTAGTCCTCCTTCTCATCGAGACTCATGCCGTGAATCTCACGCCACCCGGAGGGGCTGCTCTCGCGGCGAGCGATCCGGATCCCATAACCGTACTTTCCACCGTCCGCCGACCGCGTCAGCCAGTGTGCTAGCATCGTGCCATCCGGCAGTACGTTAAGCGAGGGAAAGTCGGCCCAGTTCACAAACCAGTTCCTGCCACGGGTGATCGTCTCGGGCTCAGTCCACTTCGAACCCGTCCAGCGCGAGAATCGTAGCGCGTGCTCTTTGTCCCCGATCGGATCGGTCCAGGAGAGGTACACGGCGCCTTTCGCGCCGGTCGTAAGAAACGGCATGCCGCTCTCCGGCAAAGCCGGCGGATCGTTCTGCCGAATCTGCCCCCATGCTGTCAGGACCGTACCAATCACAATCAATGTCAGCCTTGTTGATGAGGCGCTCGGGCCAAGACACAGTTGAAACTTCATTGGCTCTCCAGGGCGGCGATCTTCGCGCGTTTAGCCGCCGCGAACTCCTTAGCCCGACTGATCTGAGCGTCCGTCATCTGGCCGCCGATGCGATCGCGAAGTTCGCCGGCAGTGGGGATGTTGCTGGCAGCCAGTTCGAGCCAGGCATACGCCCAAACATAGTCGCGAGCGACGCCGCTGCCGTTGGCATACATCAATGCAAGATTGTTCTGCGCCACCGCATGTCCGCGCTCAGCGGCTGAGCGAAACAGACGGAACGCCTCTATTAGGTCTTGCTCCACTCCCCGTCCTTGAAGAAGCATCGTGGCTAGATTTGAAATGCCCGTCAGATCATTTTGCTCAGCGGAACGTCTGTACCACATAACTGCCTGCTTCTCGTCAGGCTGCAACCCAGGCCCACCAGCCGCCAACAACGCGCCGAGGTTGTTCTGCGACTGCGCATCGCCTTGCTCCGCGGCCCGGCGATACCAATCGGCCGCCGCCATCCAATCCCGCGCGACGCCAAGGCCGTTTTCGTAAAGGTAGGCGAGATTGTACTGTGCAGCGATGTGTCCTGTTTCCGCAGCCTTACGATAGTGGCGCGCGGCCTCCGAGTAGTCGCGCGCCACGCCATCGCCATCAGCAAACTGCAGGCCTCTCCGGTATTCGATGTCTGCCTGGCTGTTCGTCTTGCTGAGCTGTGACTCCGGTTTCAATAGTCGGCCATCCTTTGGCTTGGATGTGGAAGGCCAGACTAACAGCGGAAAGATCACGGCAAGCAGTGGCAATCGGAATCTCATCGGACCTCCTTGGCTGGCTTCTCTGCGCAGTAGCGAACCACTCGCACCGGGGCCGGCGCGAAATCAGGTTGAGCGATGGGCTCTTCGTAGCGGAGGGTGCGCAGTTCCTGAAACAGGTGAGGCAGTTCGCCGGTGCTGAAAAGCGAGCCGCCTATCTTGAACTTGCGAAGGGCGTCTTCGTGAAATGCCTCCACCACGACGATTCCTCCGGGCTTGAGCGCGCTTTGAACCTGGCGCACGAGTTCACCACCACCGGCATAGGAGAGCAGGATCAGGTCCCAGCGGTCGGTCCCAAAATCGAACGCTTCGATCGATTTCACTTCGGTCGTGATTTTCACGCCGAGGCTGGCAGCGTGCTTCTGAGCAGTTGCGATGGCCTGATCGGCGATGTCGAAGCCCGTCACTTCCCAGCCCTGCTGCGCGAGCCATAGAGAGTTGCGGCCCTCTCCCATGGCGACATCCAATGCCCTGCCGGGTTTGCGGCCCTTCACAACCTCGGTCAGGAACTGGTTCGGCTTGGGATTGTATGCGGGCGGGGGAGAAGCGAAGTACCGGTTCCATCGGGCCGCTTCAAGCAACGTACTGTTCTTTCCGATGGTCTGAATCTGGCCATCGATGTCCGAGTCGCTGAATCCCCCTTCCCGAAGGTATGCGCGGTACCGTGTCATCAAATCATCGCGTTGCGGCGATGACGCGCCGCCGGAACCTCGGGCATTGACGGGCTGTCCTCCGAGCCAAATGCGGAATCTCTCAAAAACCCGCTCGTCGGCAGGCAGATTCGCGACTCGCTTCTCGGCGTCCTCGCGCGTCTGTGCAACCGCATGGAATGGGCCGAGAAAAAATATGACAACCAATATGATGCTCGAGAAGGCCCGGATCATCCCTTTGCCATCTCCTCATAGCGCTGCGAAAGAAAATCCCAGTTGATGACCTTTGTGAGAGCGGCGAGGTAATCCGCTCGCCGGTTCTGATACTTCAAATAGTAGGCATGTTCCCAAACATCAACGCCGAGCAGAGGCGTTCGGCCATTCATCCAGGGGCTGTCCTGGTTCGGCGCGGTTTCGATCCTGAGCCCGGCCTTGCCGTCGGGCAGGACCCACGCCCAGCCGCTACCGAATACCGACATCGCCGCCGCTCGAAGCTTGTCTTCAAACGCTGCCTGCGAGCCGAAGCCGCTCTGAATGGCGTTCTTCAGCCCGCCTTTCGGTCCAGCGCCCGACGCAGGTTTAGCGAGCACCAGCCAGAGAAGAGAATGATTGACGTGACCACCGCCGTTGTTTCGGACCGCCGTCCGGATATCGTCCGGCACGCTCGCAAGATCCTTCAGCAGGTCCTCCGGTTTGCGCTTCGCCAGATCCGGGTGTGCGGCTATAGCTTTATTGAGATTGTCGACGTAGGCCTTATGGTGCCGGTCGTGGTGGATCTCCATCGTCTGCGCGTCGATATATGGTTCCAGAGCGTCGAAGGCGTAGGGGAGCTTGGGCAGGGTCACCGCCTGCGGCGTTGTCTGTGCAAGCGCCGGGAGCGCCGCAGCCAGTTGAATCAGATCTCGTCTTGTCATAAATATGTTCACCTCTCTCTAGCGCGTTACCGGGCGAATGTGTTCGAGAATGTAGTCGCTGCCCTGTTTGCGGACTCCGGCAGTGACCTTCATCCCGGGCTTCAGGCTCGTTAGGGACTGCTTGTCGGGCACGACAAATTCCATGGCATACGGAGCTTCCATGGCATTCACGAACCCAGGGACCTCGTTGTGATAGAGCGTCACTGCACCGTCGGCGGGATAGACGTGGACGACGGTGCCGTTGAGCGTGTATTTCGAAGGCGCCGCGGGCGGGCGTGGCGGCGGCGGCGAGTTCGGATCCGAATACTGCGGGTTGGTCAGCAGCGACCTGTCGGTGAGGCTTCGCAAGAACGCCAGGAGGTCAGCCTTCTCACTTGGAGTCAATTCGAATGACTTGATGAACTCGCTCTTGTTCGGATTATTGAAACCGACACCGGCGTTTGGTCCAGTCTTGATGGTCCGGCCACCGGCACTGTAGTGATCGATGGCCGCTTCGAGAGTGGGAACGCTGCCGTCGTGCATGTAGGGCGCGGTCACCGCGATGTTCCGCAGTGTCGGCGCTTTGAATTTTCCGACGTCGTCTTCGTTGCCGGAGAACTCGTAGATGCCGTAGTTCGGGGCCGGATAGGAGTGCTTGCCTTTGAGGTTATAAAGGCCGGTGTTATGGAATTCAATCTCGGTGAAACCCTTGCCAAAGTAATCCAGAGCGCCGGTGAAGTTGAATCCGCCGTGACAGTGAAAGCATTCCAGCCGCTCGCTGAAGAACAGCGCCTCGCCGCGCTTGGCCGATGGGGAAATCGCATTGGGATCGTCGCCGCGCTGGTAGACATCGTAGGGCGAGTCGCCTGACATGATCGTGCGTTCAAACGATGCGATTGCTTTGGTGACGTTGCCGATCGTGAACGGATTGGTATCGCCGGGAAACGCTGCCTTGAACATTCGGACGTAACGCGATTCCGTCTTGAGCCGGTTCAGCAGAACGCTTTCCTTGCCGGACAACCCCAGTTCAACTGGAGCGTCGCCGAACATCGGCACGAGTGCCTGTTGTTCGAGCGAGCGCACGTTGGGATTGCCCCAGGTGAGCACGGGAGCGTAAGCCACGTTGACGAGGCTCATTGGGCCACGCGGGTGGAGTTGTCCAGTGGACCCGAGGCCACGCGCTCGGGTATCGGCGAAAGCAAAGCGCTGCTGATGGCAAGTAGCGCAGGATTGCGTGCGATTCAGCGACAGGCGACGATCGTAAAACAGATAGCGGCCCAGTCCGACCTTCTCGGCAGTCATCGGGTTATCTGCGGGGACATTCGGGAACGGGAATCCAGGAGGCAGGCGCCACTCGTACGGACCGAGCTTTGATTTCTCGTAACCCCGCTGCTGGTCCCGTAGCTGACGGACGTAGTTCACCAGTTCCCAGCGCTCCGCTTCAGCCAGCTTGGAAAACTCCGGCATGCGATCCGGAATTCCATTGCCGATTACCCAGAAAATCTCGCCGTCCTTCATCGACTCCATCACGTACTCAGTGAGATCAGTGGGCCTGACAGGCATGACACCGGCGGTTTTCGTACGGGCCTTTCCGTCGTCACCGTGGCAGTTGGAGCATAAGACGTGATAGCGATCCCCGGCCGTGCGGATTCCAGCGTCCGATACCTTCACAGGGTTCTTTAGGCGTCGAGCTTCAGGGGGAGCGTTGGCGCGGCCGTGTGCATCGTGCGCGATCAACATCCCTGGAGTAAGCACCGACAAAAGCACGAGCAACCTCATCAGTGATGCTCCGTGCGCGACTGCGATTTCCGGAGGTGGCGCACGTACAAGACCACCTGCCAGCGCTCGACATCGCCCAGTTGGGTCTTAAACCCAGGCATCGACTTCCCGATTCCATTCGTGATGACCCAGTAGATTTCGCCATCCGCCATCGAGTCCATGCGGTGGTCCACGATATTGATTGGGCGCGGCTTCATCGCAGAAGCCGCGGGGGACTTGGCTTGGCCGTCCGCGTCGTGGCACGCCGCACAGCTTCGTTCATAGAGCGGCTTGCCGAGTTCCGGCCTTGCCTGGGCTGCTGTGAGAGGGATCTTCAATCGCTTGGCGGCTTCAGGGGCGTTCTTCTTTCCGTGACCCTCGTGTGCAAAAGCTGCGAAGGTGAATACAGCAAGCGTTGAGACTAAGGTGCTTTTCATGACGGATCCTTCTGCGCGATCATTCGCACGAGCATAGTCTTTTCGCCGGTCAGTGCCCAGTCGCCAAAATCAAAGACTTCCTCATAGCGAACGATGCGCAGCTTAGGAGCGAGTGCCGCTAAGAGTTCGTTGGCGGCAAAGCCGATCTTCACTCCGTTGGAACCGCTCAGCTTTCCGTCCTTATGGAATCCCTCGACCACGAGAATGCCTCGTGGCCTCAAGCTAGTGACGACGCGATCGGCATATTGGATCACCATGCCGTGCATGTACATCTCGGAGATCAGATCCCATTGAGACTTCCCAAGATCGAATGCTCCGAATTCCGAAACGACAGTATTGAGCGTGAGCTTGCGTTCGACGAATTGCTTGCGAGCGAGTTCGATCCCCTTTTCCGATATATCAACGCCAGTGGTATCCCAGCCCTGCGAGGCAATGTATAGCGTGTTGCGGCCTTGTCCCATGCCTATATCTAGCGCGCGGCCAGGGTTCCTGCCTTCCAGAACAGTGGTCAGGAAACGATTGGGAAAAGGATTAACGATCTGCTCGGACCCGCTGTAGAGGTCGTCCCACATCTTGCTCCGCTTCTGAACGGGTGGAGTCTGGGCTAAAGCCGCGCCGACCGGTACGGCAAGAGCCGCCAATTGCAGCGCTTCTCTCCTGTTCATTGACGGCCTTCGCTCTTATTGGCCGCCGCCGTGATCGCCGGCGCCTGGCTCTTGCGGAAGAACTTCTGAGGCCCCGCCTCGTGGCCCTCGTAGGGCAGGCCGAGGTTCGCAAAGAGCGGTACGCAGGCAGGCGTGTCAGAGAAAGACATGCAACCCGACATCATTTTGCCGGCCTCGTCCACGTTCGAGTCCCGGAGAATCGAAGCAAGATCGGCAATCACCACATCGTGATCAGGATCGAAACTCGTGAGTTCCACTTCCAGACGGTTTGGATTGGCGCAATTTGTGGGCACGGTGATCTTCGTCTCGTCGGGTTTGCAATTTGTGCTGCCCAGATGAATCGCCCAACCACGAGGCGCGCCAGTGCTCGAGAAATCGAGCCGGGCAAACTTCCGGCCGACGTTCCACACCCAGGCGAGCGCCGTCAGATTCAATGGAGGCGGCATCTTGGTCAGGTCGGTGTGGTTCTTTTCGAACGGGACGCCGAGAGTGAAGCGAAGTCCGGTGAAGTGACTGCCCGCTGGCACCGTCCCGACAACGGCTTTGTTCATCTCGGGAGTTCCGTTGGAGCAGGAGCCGGTGGCATTCTCAAAGTCGAGCAGCGCGACATTGTCGAGTTGCCACTTGCCGTCCTGTGTGAGGTCGACTGGCGTCTCTTTGCCGGTCGAGTCGGTAAGCCTCAGGTTGTGAACGTAGAAGCGGAAGTCGCGAGGCGTGATGGTCGATTTCGTCACTCCAACGCCTTTGTACGACTTCCCGCAGGCCAGTTCTTCCTCGCCGACCATCGCCTGAAAACGGATTGTGACCGACTGTTGCGCCGCAAGGTTCCAACTGGCAGCGATTGTGAATAGGGCGAGCAGCAAATGTTTCATGTTCTTCTCCTGGGTCAGAGCTTTACCGTGCGAGCCGCGGCAGCGCGGGCCGCATTATTGAGTGGCTGATACATCTTGTTCATCGCCGATGCGATCCGCTCTCCGGCTTTGGCCGGCGTACCTGTTCCGAAAGGAGGCTGTGGGTCGTATTCGAGATTCAGTTCGAGTGAACGCGCGTAGTCGTCGCCTCGCAATCGCGCCGCGATGCGGAGTCCAAAATCAATGCCCGACGTGATGCCGCCGGCAGTGATGCGATTGCGATCTTCTACCACGCGAGCTTTCACCGGCGTAGCTCCGAGCAGCGGCAGGACGTCGTGAACGGCCCAGTGCGTGGTCGCGCGATAGCCCTTCAGCAAACCCGCGGCCCCGATGACCAGCGCGCCGGAGCAGACGCTTGTGACAAACCTCGCGGTTTTGCCGCGTTCCGCCAGGAAGCGCGTCACCGTCGCGTCCTCCATGAGCGCGATCGTCTGCGCTCCGCCTCCAGGAACGAACAGGATGTCGACTGGATCCGGGCACTCGCTCAGGGTCTTCGTCGGGATAATCGAGACGCCGGTGTCAGTGACCACGGTTTCCTTGGTCTTCCAGATGAGGTGGACCTGGGCACCCATGGTGTAGCCGAACACCTGCTGCGGTCCGATCAGATCGAGAGCGGTCATCCCCGGATAAACGAGCATCGCGATCTGCTCGGGCTGATCGGGAACAAAGTGTTTCAGGCCGTAAAAATCATGTTCCTTGCCTGCTGGTTTGTCTTGTGCTGCCGCGGCACCTGAGAGGAGCGCCGCAGCCGTCCCTGCTGCAAATTGGCGTCGCGTCGGGCTCATTCGAAATCTCCTTCCATTTCAAAATCGGTGGTTAAGGAAGTAGAGATGGGAGCTATGCCGCTCCGTAACCGCTTGATCGTGATGACGACCGCAATAACTCCCAGCAATACGACCAGCCAAGGTATCAACCAGAGCAAGTCTCCGGCTGGACCATCTGGAAGCGCCAATATTCGACGAGAGTATTCAGCCACGACGACCGCTTTGATGTCGGCGTCGGACTTGCTTTGCGCGACCATCTGCCGGATTTCGGCGCGAAGCTGCTCTGCCTTGGGTGAATCGTGCTGCAGCAGGTTCCCCTGCCAACAACACGGCGCCATGTAACTGCTGAACAGTCTCTCGAGCCTTAGGTCGCCGCCAGCGGGGTTAGCAATTGCGAGACAGGGCAGGCTGAAGACCATAACGATATGTTGAAACCACTTCGTATTCCGCGAGACGCGCCGTGTCCGCGGGTACGACCTCGGAACAGAGATGATGCCCATAGGCCTCCGCGCTCACCATGGAGCGCAACCACGTCAGCCCACCAGAAGCCGCACCGGCCACTAGGGAGCACAGATGAGTTAGAAGAGTGGGGCTCTAGGCGATGGGCGGAGGTCGTCCGAACAACGGCGTTAAAGAAACGCAGGAATATACACCGCTGTGGCCTGAACGGAAGGCCGGAGCGTGAGCCTCCGGAAGTTGAGCAGTTCCATCATTCGAGAGGACGGCGGGCGCGAAACTCGCCGTGACAGCGAGCGAGGTCTTGCAAGTGGAAGGGCAGCTTCCGGCGGCTTTCCAGTGTGGACCATGATCCGCAGAGCTTTGTCCAGATTTGTGACAGCAACACTTCTTTGCCCGTTTGCAGCAAGACATGCTGCAATCGGTGCCACTGAGGCCGGCCACCAGTCCGGTTGTGTAAGGAGCGATCAGAGCCAACAGCAGGAGTAGGCTGGAGAGTACGCGGCGACTTGGCGTAAATAGGCAAATCACCAGATCGGCAACGCCAATCGATGTACGTCCTTCCGCCAATGGCTTTGTGAAACCCAAATTACGCCGCCCGGCCGAATGATTTGCCGGTGCCCTTTTCCGGAAGTCTACCACGTGTTCGGAAATTTCCTGCTGTGCAAGCCGGAGCACATGTTATCGGCCCAATGCATGCCAGCCCCAAATCAAGCCATACAATACAGCCGCATTCATCGCGATCGACAGCGGTAGCAGGAGCGTGAACCATCGGTCAAACCAGTCCTCGTGGGATCTCTCAACGGCGGGCGGGTTCGCGGCACGTTCCCAGTTGCCGGTATGGGGTATTGCATTGCTGATCGGGGGCGCGTAAGATGCCATTGCTCGCAGTGTAGGATGTGCGCAGACCCGCGGACAATGCGTCAAAAGGTCGCAGCCTTAACGTAAATCTATTGGCGTGGTGGGTACTTCGAAAGTTTCCGCTGCAACGAACGACGGTGGAGACCCAGGAGTTTGGCGGCTTGCGAAATATTGCCACCGCAATCGGTGAGAACGCGCTGGATATGCTCCCACTCCACGCGCGCCAGGCTCGGTACGCCTTCCGGTGACGGCTCCAGCGCCGCACCAACTCCAGCAGTGATGCGCTGGTAACAGGCTAGAATCTCGTCGGCATCAGCGGGCTTGCTCAGATAGTGGTTGGCTCCGAGACGGGTCGCCGATAGAGCGGTCGCGATGCTTCCATAGCCAGTGAGCATGATAATGCAGGTGGTCTCATCGAGCGCGCGCAAGTCGGAAATAATATCGAGACCGCCCTTTCCTGGAACACGCAGGTCGACAATCGCAAGATCAGGACTCACTTCGGCAGCAATTCGAACGGCCGATTCTGCATCCGCCGCACCGTGTATCTGCCAGCCTCGGGAAGCCAGTGCACGGCACAGCCGTTCGCGGAACACGTCATCGTCGTCCACGACCAGTACGGCGGAACCCTGCGATTCAGTTGTCATGCATGGAGCCTCAGTGCGTGGCGCGTCAGCGGCAAACGTAGGTTTGCAACGGTCCCGTTGCCTGGAATGGAGCGAATGTCGAGGCTGCCGCCCAGTCTCTCGGCAAGCGTACGGACGAGGAAGATGCCGAGTCCCATGCCCTTGCCAGGGTCTTTGGTGGTAAAGAACGGCTCTCCCACGTGCCGAAGAACCTCCGCTGTCATACCCTGGCCTTTATCTCGCACCATGATGACCACCTCGCCTTCATGCTCATGCACCGAAAGGTCCACCGGCTCGCCCGGACATGCTTCGATCGCGTTCTTGGCGAGTGCGACAACCGCCTGCTCCACTGCGTGACGTGGAATGGCCTGCAGTACGGTTGCCTGAGCCGAAGGATCGTCGATCCGCAGAGTCCCAGGGAAGACCTTTGACACGGTTCTTACTAACTCCACGATCGGCACGTCGTCGAGCGGTTCTCCCGATGGATCGGCGCCTTCCACGCGCATCCGGCTCAGAATTGCGCGGCAACGATCCACCTCTTTGCGGACCAGTCGGCTGTCGTCTGCGACAGCAGCGTCACGGATCGTTTCGGCATAGTGCTCCAGTTCCTTGGCGACGACGGCGATTGTTGCGAGCGGAGTGCTCAATTCGTGAGCCGCGCCCGCCGCGAGCGTCGCGAGCGCCGCAAGGCGATCCTTTTTCGCAAGCTCCTCCTGAATCCGCAGCAGCGACGCTTCGTGTTCCCGCAGCAGCTCTGAAATCTTTCCAGAGAAGATTGCGACCAGCGTTGCGGCAACCGCGAAAGCAATCCACATGCCTACAAGGTGAAGGTTCGGGCTTGCCCCGTGGTGATGCATTTCCAGTTGAGGAATCGGGCGATAGATCCAGAAGAGGGCCGCGAAACAGAACGATGAAAGGGCTCCCACGGCCCACGTTTCACGGCGCGTGAGGATCGCCGCGGACAACGTGACCTGGACGAGATAAAGCAGAGTGAACGGATTGTTTGGCCCGCCGCTCAGCGCCAGACTCGCGGTAAGGCAAAGGATGTCGAGCACGAATATCCAGGCGATCAGCGAAGCCGGCCTGCGGTCGATCTCTCGTCGTTCGGATCTCCTCGAAATCCAGATGTTGCTGATCGCAACGAGGGCAGGGGGCACGGCTAGCCAGACTACGGGCAAGTCGATGGCAAACAGGAATCGCGCCGCCAGCACCGTCGCTACCTGTCCGGCTGCGAGAGCATAACGCAGGCGGATGATCCAGGGGAACGCGATGCGAGTAGCCGCTTTGATTTCAGGATTCTTCATGCGCTGTCTCTTCCATGCTACGGCCCAAGAATGACGGTCCGTTCGGATGCGTCAAAATGTCGCACCCTGAACCCGAGCATGCGTCAATTCACCACACTGCCCGACCGACGGTCTACCCCTATACTGATTCAACGCCGGAGTCCCGATTCCCCATGTTGAAGACGCTACTGTTCCTCGCCATCCTCCTCGCGAGCACGACCATTCTGTCCCCGCAATCGCGCCCCAAAACCACCGGGGACGTCAGATTCACGGCCGATGGCAGGCTTGAATTTCCCGCGGCATACCGCGAGTGGATCTTCTTGTCGTCAGGGCGCGGAATGACCTATGGGCCTGCCGCCGATCCAAACGGACCGCCACTGTTCGACAACGTCTTCGTGAACCCAACCTCCTACCGCGAGTTCTTGAAGAGCGGTCGCTGGCCTGATAAGACCATGTTCGTGCTCGAGGTCAGGCACGCCGCCACGGAAGGGTCGATCAACAAGGGTGGTCAATTCCAGAAGGATGTTGCCGGAGTCGAGGTGGAAGTAAAGGACCTGAAGAGATTTACCGACACCGAGGGGTGGGGATACTTCGGCTTCGACCAGGAGCGCAAGCCAGCGGACCAGATTCCGAAGACGGAAAGCTGTTATGAGTGTCACTCGAAGAACGCCGCTGTGGAGCACACCTTCGTGCAGTTCTACCCGACGCTCATCGATGTGGCAACAACTCACAAGACCGTGAAGGCCACCGGTCCCCACTAAGACCAGAGCCAGTAGCAGCCCGCTCTGCCCCGCGTGCGTCAAATTGTCGCACCCAGGCCCACCTGCTAGTAGAAACATCAGTTCTCGTGTACTATCGACCTTGCCTAACGGGAGCGAACTGGCTGGGCTCTCGTCCGGCGGCAATTTCGAAAGAGTGGTGTTATGCGAAGACTGTTCACAATCGCTTGTCTTTTTATGACCTCTGCCTTCCTTTTCGGGCAGGGCGATGATGCGAAGTTGCGCGACGCAATGAAGCAGATTGGACCTACCAATGGGGGGCTGGGCAAGAAGCTCGCCGCGAAGGATCCCACGTCGGCCGACGACGCCGGCAAACTACAAACTTTGTTCGAGAGTGTGCAGAAGTTCTGGGAGGAACGGAAAGCGGAGGATGCGGTTGAGTTTGCCAAAGCGGCCGCAACGCAGTTCGGGACGGTTGGTCAGCTAGCCAAGGACGGTAAGTGGGATGACGCAGTGGCTGCCCAGAAAAAGGTCGGCGCAAATTGTATGGGTTGTCATACTGCTCATCGCGAGAAAGCAGCCGATGGGAGCTGGACGATCAAGTAACGCAGTCTGATGCGCCATGTCCGGAAGCCGGCCGATTCACGTTCCGGACGGCTTCAACATAAACGTCGTCCCGCTCTCTATGCGGGTTGGAGTCCGAGCCATCGCCGGGCTCCCGGAAGCCGCCGTAGCACTAGCCACTCGATGAGCAACAGCATCACGGCAGATACTCCGAGCATCGGGAACGCAACAGCGAGAAGCACAACGACAAGAATTAGGACCGGAGTCAACGAGGGTGAACGAAGCGCGATCGGCGCTCCCAGCACACCGACGGGTCGGCGACGCCACCACATCACGACAGAGCTGATGGCGAGTGTCGCAGCACAAAAAGCTGCAACCAGGCCAACGACCTGATTCAATCTGCCGAACAACTGCCCCTCGTGGTACGAAATTCCCATGCCGACGATTCGGTCGATCCAGGGTTCCTGGTCGAAGCCTGCGTGGTGCAAAACAGTCCCGCTCTCCGGGGCGAGCGTATACGTCTCGCGAAGCGTGCGATTCTGCGCGTCGGATCGCACAAACCATGAACCACCTTTCCTCGTCGCTGGGAGTATCCGGACTGGATAAGCGAGCGGCAGCCGTTCGGCGATCGGAAGGATCGTGTTGATCGCAAGGTAAGCATCCGGGGCTGGTGACGTCCGATTCTTACGGCGGCCGAACCGAGGGGGAGGTGCATCACCGTGCTGGTGAGCTGAACCTCCGGCCATCGCAGTCGCATTCGCAGCGTTCCGTGCCGCCGTCGCTTCGCGCTCAGATGAACTGCCCGTCGGCCAGTCCGGCGCGGCAGTTATGCCGGCCGTAACCGAACGGACCTTCTTGAAGTAACTACCCCAGCTCTTGGCCCAAGGAAGCCCGGTGATCAGTAATGCCAGCACCAGGAAGGACGCCCAAGCTCCAGTGACGGAATGGATGTCACGCCACCATAATCGGCCGGTCAAATTCAGTCGCGGATAAAGCACGCCTGCCAGGCGAACGCCATTGCGCGGCCACCAAAGGACCAGACCGGTGAGCACCAACACGATCGTCCACGAACCAGCGAGTTCCACCAGCATCGACCCTTTGTCGCCTGCCAGCAATTCGCCGTGAAGGGAAAAGACTCGTGTCAACGGGCGCGCCCGTTCGTTGACCGTATACAGAACCTGCGCGGTTGCCGGATGAACGTACACCCGATACTCATCGGCGTCCTTTCCCACCACCACTTGTGCCGCGGAACCCGGAGTACGCGGAAGTTCGTAGTAGCTCAAACTCGATCCTGGAACCGCAGTGAGTGCCGCAGCCACCTGCGATTCCGGCGTTGCTGGCACTTGACCCGGCTGCAGGAGTCCATCGTAAGGCCGATCAAGCCATGTCTCAATCTGCGGTTTGAAGAGGTAAATGGAGCCGGTAACCGCAAGCCATAGCACAAAGGGCACACAAAACAACCCCGCGTAAAAATGCCACCGCCAAATCGTACGTACGTCTGGTAGGAAAGCCATATATATAAATAAGTTGCTCTCTGGAGGAAGTGGGCAGCCACCACCGTCCCAGCGGCATGTGTCTAATCTTAGCGGGATGATCCTGCGCGGAGAACAGCGTTCCGGTGCGGCAAAGTGTCGCAGTCCCTCTGGATGGCTGTTGCGGTGATAGCAGGGTCGACACTGCGACAATTGGCCGCATTTCCAAGCGAGCCGCCCCCAAGTAGAATCAAGGAATTTGAGCCGTCAGTGGCTCCGGCGACAGGCGGCGTTACTTAAGCCTGGCGCCTCATTGCCATCTCCGTTGAGTCTAAATGTCCTACTTTTTCTACCAAAAACGAATTACCTATCTTCTTTTGCTTACCGCGTGTCTTCCGGTGCTGTTCAGTTCTCGTCTGAGCGGGCAAACCAGCTTTTCCGCCATCTCCGGAACCCTTACAGATCCGTCCGGCAGCATCGTTAAGAGTGCTGAAGTTACCGCGCAGAATCAGGAGACGGGTACCCAGCGCTCCGTTCATACGGACGACGCGGGCCGATACTCCATCGAGCAACTACCGCCGGGACGTTATCAGCTGACCGCTCAGGTGTCCGGCTTTGAAACGGCGGTGGTTCCCGAAGTTGAAGTCTTTGTAGGCAGAACGACCGTCGTCAACGTTCGACTGAAGATTGGCGAACTGCAGACAAAAACTGTCGTTACCGACGCTGCGGAGCTTGTGGAAACCCGTGATGCCGCACTGTCTGGCGTCATGGAGAATTCAGCTATGCGCGAACTCCCGCTCAACGGACGCGATGTGGCGCAACTCGCCCTGTTGCAGCCCGGCGTCGCGCCGTCTTTCCGCCGTGCTGATCCAGTCCCACCCGGCGCCGGCGTGAATCTTGTGATTCAGGGCAGCCGTCCCAACCAGATCAGCTTTCAGCTCGATGGCAGCGACATCAACGACGCGAACAACGCGACTCCTGCGAGTGCCGCTGGGGTGGTCCTGGGCGTGGATACTCTGCGAGAGTTTCGAGTCCTGACGAACTCGTATAGCGCCGAATACGGACGATCAGCGGGCGGCGTAGTCACGGCTATCACGAAGTCCGGAACCAACCAATTTCACGGATCGCTATTTGAATTCCTACGCAACAGCCACCTCGACGCGAAGAACTTCTTCGACTCGGCTGTCGCCCCGATACCTCCATTCAAGCGCAATCAGTATGGAGTCGAAGTTGATGGACCGATCCTGAAAGATAAAACGTTCTTTCTCGCCAGCTTTGAACAGCTTAAGCAGCGTCTGGGTATCACCACGATCTCGGTCGTGCCGGACACGAATGCCAGGCAGGGGATCATCCCAAATCAGCCGAAGATCGCGGTCAATCCAACCATCCTTCCGTACCTCGCTTTGGTGCCGCTGCCGAACGGTAGAAACTTTGGCGATGGCACAGGACAGTTCATTACCGCCAACTCCCAGCCGACGAACGACACGTTCTTCGCAGGGAGAATTGATCACCAGCTCTCGCAGTCGACATCGCTGTTTGCACGGTTTACTTACGACACCGCGATCACCAGTGTGCCCGACGGCTATAACCTCGTGAATGCCTCTTCGCAAACGCTGAACCGCTACCTCACGGTCGGCGCAACCCACACCTTCAGCGAGAGATTCGTAAATACTCTTCGAGTCAGTATCAATAGGTCATACGGTGCTACGACGAATCCCTATCTGCAGAGGATCGATCCGTCGCTCTCCTACGTGCCGGGAAGACCGCTTGGTCAGCTCACCGTGACCGGCAGCATAAGCTTGGGCCCGAATCGTTTCACGGGTAGGTCTTCTATCTTCTCCCTATATCAATTTGGAAACGACCTCTCGTGGGTCAGCGGACGCCACACCCTGAAAGTGGGTGGAGACTACCGCTTCTACATCAACCCGAAGAACGGTGCCCAAGGCGAGGACGGATACTTTCAATTCTCGTCTCTTGCCAACTTCCTCACGGCAACGCCCGCGCTTGCGACTTTCGTGAAACCTGGATCGGTTGTTCCGCGGCGCTGGCGGCAATCGATGACATCGTTTTACATCCAAGACGACATTCGACTCTCTGACCAGCTGACGCTGAATCTTGGCGTCCGCTACGAAAGAGAAAGCGTTCCCACCGAAGCCAACGGGTACTCTTCCGTCATTCGAAATCCGCTGGTGGACGCCAACGGCACTCCCAGTGCTCCCTACGTCAATCCGACGAATCTTGGCTTTGCACCGAGGGTTGGCCTTGCCTGGAAGCCATTCGCCGACGGCAAGACCAGCGTCCGGGCCGGCTTTGGGATCTTCTACAGCCCGCTTTGGAGCGATTGGTATGCGGCGGCGGGCACCAATCCACCTTTCACGCTCGTGGGCAGCGTGAGCAACCCATCTTTCCCGAACGCTTATTCGCAAATCGGTTCGCAGCCGTTCGTGAGTGGCTCGATCAACACACAGGACTACCTCCCGGAGTACCCGTACGTGATGCAGTACAACATGACCATCCAGCGTCAGATCGGTCGGAATGGCGTGTTGACAGCTGGCTACGCAGGGTCGCGAGGAGTTCACATTCCGAGACTGGTCGACTTCAATCAGTCACCGCAAACCACCCTGCCGGACGGCAGAATCTTCTTTCCGGTTGGCTCGACGCGTCAGAATCCGAACTTCGGCATACTTCGGATGGCAAAGACCGATGGGCTCAGCTACTACAATGCTTTGGAGCTCTCGTGGGAGAAGCGCCTTGCCCACGGCCTATCGTACCGAGCGAGCTACACATGGTCCAAGAGCATCGATACCGGCTCCCTGTTCATTACACCCGGTGGCGCCAATGACATGCCGCAGAATCCCATCAACCAGGAAGCTGAGCGCGGACTCTCGAATTTCGACATTCGAAACAACCTGGTGGGATATCTAGTCTGGGAAATCCCCGCTGCTGTTGGACCCAAAGTCCTCACACAGGGATGGCAAATCAACACGATCACGCAGTTCGCTTCGGGGCAGCCATTCGGCGTGACGGTCAGCTATGATCGTGCTCGCGCCAATGCTGATGCCGCCACTGGCGCGATTCGTCCGGATCTGTGCCCCGGCGCCAGCAACAACCCCGTACTGGGCGGGCCTGACCAGTATTTCAATCCGAGCGCTTTCTGCCTGCAGGCTGCCGGCTTCTATGGAAATCTCGGCCGCAACACGTTGATCGGTCCGGGGCTGATCATGGTGACGCCCGCGTTGAGCAAGCTGTTCGTCATCACAGAGAAGATTCGGCTGCAGTTTCGCTCTGAGTTCTTCAACGTTCTGAATCACCCGAATTTCGCGGCACCCAGTTCGCGAGTGGTTTACAACAACTCGGGTCTCGTAGGGAGTGCGGGTCTGATTACCGCAACGACGACCTCCTCGCGGCAGATCCAGTTCGGGCTGAAGCTTTCATTCTGAACCGTAACAACACTCCAGATATGTGTCGGCGTCGGCGCGGCCCAGTTCGAGTGCGGCTCCACACAGGCATGCTTCTTTCACTGTGGCGATCGCACTCGATCGTGCCGGCGTTCTGGCGACCGCACTGACGGCCAGGCGATCTTCAAGCGCCAACACCTTCTTCGGCCTCCGCTGGAATCGCTCACAAGGAAGACTGACCACCTGCGACGGCCACATTCGCCGACCAGCGATCGAGCGTTCAACGGACCTGGAGATGTCGATTGCCGCACGCTATTCAGAGCGAAATTTGAACGTCAGGCCGAGATAGAGTGAGCGCCCCATGCCGGGGATACGAATGCCCGATGGTATCCCGTACGCCGACATGGTCATGCCCTGGCCGACATAGATACCGCCCAGCGGCGGAGCGTAGAACTTGTTCAGCAGGTTGTCCAATCCAGCATCGACGCGCACTCTCTTCAATTCATAGCTGCTGCGCAAGTTTAGGAGAGCGTAGCCGCCGGTCTTCAGCTCGTTGCGAACTTGCGCCACGTTCGTCTTGGCGTCAACGAACTGCTCCTCAACCCTGGACGTCCAATTGTGCAGATTGTGAACGATCGCGAGGCTCGCGTTGAGAGGCATGATGTTGTAGAGATTGTCGTCGGTCGTCCGGCTCTCCCCTCGGACGAAGCTCGCGACGCCTGTCGCGGCGAAGGAACCATAGGTGATGCTCTTCTTCAGAACAGATTGGGCAGAGAGATCGACGCCATATAACCGCGCCGACTCATTGGCGAATCGAAGATAGACGAACCCCGTCGTTGCCGTAGTGCTGGCGACAACGGCCGCGCTAGTGCCGCAGACGGTGGTAGCGCAACGGGCGGCATTGATGAAGTCTCGAACGTATGTCACGTAGGGGGTTACCGTAATTTTCGTTCGTTCCCTGCTGCGATCATGCCAGGCGCCAGTCACGCTAACGGTGTTGGCCACCTCAGGCTTCAGGGCGAGATTGCCGACGTACAGGTTGCCGTCGCCGGCGAGGTTGACCATTGCCATGGCCATCGAATTGGGGGACCACGCGTAACGCTCGTACAGGTTGGGCGACCGGGTCTTCCTGGCGTAACCCAAGTCGAATTCCAGCGCCGCGCTCGGCGAATAGCGGCTCACCGCTGTAACGTCGAAGTTCGCGTCGGTTCGCTGGCGGGAACTGGAATTAAAGGTGGTCACCGGGTATTGGGGCATGCCGTTGTACATCATGCCGCTGTTATAGCCCTGCACCAGGCCCGTATTCATCAGAATCGTGTCGCTACGTATTCCGAGAAGCGTGGTCCATCGCCCATTCCAGCGCGACTCCAACTCAGAGAAAATGCCGAGGCGATCCCGCTGGCCGTTCCTGATGTTTACGAACGTGTCCGGCGCCATCCCTCCGGTTGCATATCCAGCGGGGAGAACAGACGGCGACGGCGGCCACCAGTCGTCCAAACGGTAGCGCTGGGCTTCGAAGCCCACTCGCAGGGTATTGCGACCTGACAGCCAAACATCGGCTTTTGCCGTGCCTCCAATATTCAATCCCTTCGTATCCATGGGCATGCCCGGAGCTAAAACGGCGGCTGCGCTCCCGTAGAAGTACTGCTTATCGTTCCCGAAGTCCATCTTGTGGCGGGTAAGATCGCCGTAGGCGCGGATTTCCAGACTGCCCCAACGGTATTGTGCGAGATCGCGGATATTGAGATGGATGCTACGGTTTGAGGTCATGTCCATGCGCTGGTTCGGGAATCCCTGGTAGGGGATGTTCTGTAATCCGAGCCCAAAATCCAACAGGTGGTTCCTGCGACGCAGCCCAAAACGTAGCGCGTGGTTCTGCGCCTCGAATCGAGACGAGCCAACTTCACTTCCGGCCAACCAACCCTTACCTGTTGCAGCCGGGCCCGCGGATCTGAAGTCAGCCGCAGCGCTGTAGTTGTCGGACCGCGAGATGGATCCGTTGTAAGTCATCGAAAAAGTCTCACGGCCGATTGTGAAGGCGAGATTGGCGCCTGACCCAGTGCCATTGCTGCGGTAGAACGTCCCCGCCCGACCATCCAGTAAGTGACGCTTCCCATGCATTGCGAATTCAGGCTCGGGTGAACTGACCAAAATCGTGCCGCCGATGCTGTCGCCGCCTACGCTCACCGGCGTAACGCCAGCAAGCACATCGATCGCGCCAACGTTGGACGGATCCAGGTAGGAAAGCGGCGGATTCATGTGGTTGGCGCAGGCTGAGATCAGGTCCATGCCGTCCACCTTGATCCGCACCTGGTCATCCGCCATGCCATGAATGGCCGGCAGGCTGGAGACCCCACCGTTTCCGTAAAGGCTTACGCCGGGAATGTTGGAAAGCATGCCTGCCGTGTCGCTGGTTCTGGCCCTTGCGGGAACGATCGCCTCAGACCCGGCGGCGATAGATTGGCCAAGCACGCTGACGGACGAGGTGCTCCTGGCAATGCTCAACTCAAAATTGACAGTAGTCTCTCGCTCTTGCGGAGACGACAATCTCGCGGCGCAGACTGGTCATGAAGCCCGCCGACGATGCGGAGATCTCATAGCGTCCAACTGGGACCAAGTCGAACAAATACCGTCCCTGTTGATCCGTGGTAGCCGATCTTAGGTCACCGGATTCGGCACTCTTGACTTCGATGCGCCCGCCCGGCATGACAGCGCCCGATGGATCTTTCAGGACTCCTGTGATTCGGCCCGTCGCGGTCTCGGCAAATGCGGGAGCAGTCGCCGTAATAAGGACGACAAACATCAAAGCCGCGAAGCCGGCAAGTGCAACGCGCATCCCAGACGTGGAAACCTTAGCCATGACCGTTCCTCTCAAAACGCCAAGTTTACGATAACCAGATCTGGTTGTCTCTGCGACAAATTGCCGCACTAGATCGCACACTCGCGAGTCTTTCAACGACTCAATCCCGGTGGGAAGCGCGTGCCTGCTTACGGCAGTCGCAACTTTGTCGCGAGAGATCCAGTCATGCCTGAAGCTCCCTAACTCGACACTTCCACAACGCCGGCCTGGCGGTTTCCATTCTGAGCAATGTGAAGGTGTGCATCATCCACCTACACCCCATGCTCAGGCTGCTACAAGCGTGACAGTCGAAAGTCGTTTAGACACAGTTCTGACACAGCGAGCGCTCCAACCTGAAGATTCTATTGGGGACAAAAGGCCATCCCTGATGCTCGAAACGCAGGGGAGTGGGCTGAGGAATCTGTAAACTGTTGATTTTATTTGGTCGGGGCGGGGCGATTCGAACGCCCGACCCCCTGCGCCCAAGGAATCGGCGTGGCTTCCAATAGCTCTATGGCTTACTACCCGTTTTCAATGGTTCCAATCAGATGGGGAACCTGCTTTCCGCTCAAAGGCTAACCCAAGCAGTGTCAACAGATCGAGTTTTGACACAGTTTTGCCACAGCTCGGTCGCTGTGTCGCTAACCGGGAACTTACTCGAGGATCGACACCTTGCATCACAGAACACATTCTACGACGCACTCGGCCAGCAATTCGGGCCTGGAGCGTGCCGACGATCTGCTACGTTCTCAGCACCCGCAATTGGTCGTCTCCAAGCGGAAACTCCGCCAGGCAGACGCGATTCAAATGGTCAGGCAGAAGCGGGAAAGCGAGGCCCAGAACCTCGGCTTTTCATCGCGGCCCTTTGTACTCTGCGGACTCCCGGTGAAGCGCCCGCGGGACGGATGCCTCCTACACGAACGGCGGAACGGGCGATTCGTGCTTCAGGTCACCGGCCATCCGAGCTATGGCCTCCCCTGGGGGCAGGATCGGCTGGTTCCGATCTTCCTCGCCACGATGGCCGTTCGGCAGCAATCCGCGCGGATCACGTTCAGCAGCGCCGCCGAGATGTTGGACACATTCGGCATCCAGCAGGGTGGTTCGCAATATCGCCGGCTGGTCGCTTCGTTTCAGCGCATCTTCGGCGCGACAATTTTCTTCGGAACGGACATTCAGAGGGATCGTGCTGCCGTGGTCCATTGCGCCCGGTTCAACTTCATGACGGAGGCCCGAATCTGGTATTCCCGAGATCTGGAACAGGCGCTGTTGCCTGGTGATTGCCAAAACGTGATCGTTCTCAGCGAGGAGTTCTACCGGGAGATCTCCAGCCATCCGATACCGACGGATCTCGAAGCCGCAAAGGCCCTTTCGGCGAGTCCGGCGGCGCTCGACCTATTCACCTGGCTCTCGTATCGTTGTTTCACCGCTCGCGGCCGAGAACGGGTTCCGCTCTTCGGTGAATTCGGTCTTGTTAGCCAACTCGGAAGCGCCGATTACGCGCGGCCACGGAAGTTCCGCGAGAAGTTGGAGGGATGGCTCAAACTCGTTCGAGCAATGTGGCCAGAGTGTCCGGCCCACATCGACCAGGATGGATACGCGTTAGTTGTGGATCGATCACTCGCCGTGCTTCCGACGGTCACGACCCAGTGAGCGGCAATGAATGCCGTGTTCTGGCTAGAGATCGCCGTGTGCCCCTACTGCGTTAGGAAACCGCCAATGCTCGCGGATGTCCACGTGGCGACGCCGCAACCAAAGAAGTCGGTGTCTTCCGTCCAGATCGGACAACCAAGCGCCAAAGCAGCAGCGAGAATCGGCCAGTCGTCCGGGTCCCGCGACGCAAGCCGGTTCCGAGCCTCGGTTTCGAACTCGGCGTATACGTCGCGACTCAGGACTGCCCCGAGAGCGGCCAGTGATCGAAGCAGGCGCAGCGCCTTCTCAGGCTCGCCGCCGCGCTTCGTCACAAGCTCGGCCAAGTGCTCCTCGGCCTCCGTATACGCGGTTTCTGGGATGAAGAAGGAGATAAGATCGGCATGAAATTCGAGAATGCGGCGAACGCGCTGTCCGAGTACCGCACGAATCAGGATGTTGGCATCCAGCACCAGGGCCTTACTTGGCATTCCGCTTTCTTTCGCGGCCGGCGCGACGGATGTCCTTGTACTCCTCCATCAGATCGTCTTCAGAGGCACTCCAGGCCGCGATCATGGCATCGAGTTCCTTGGCCGCAGCCCGCATGGCGTCCATCTCGGCCTTGCGGCTTTTCTTCTGGGCAGGAATATAGAAGCCAAGGGTCTCGCCGTGCCGGGTGATGGCCAGTGGCTTTCCGGCCTCCAGGTAACCCGCTAGGTTCTCGCGAAACTCACGCATACCAATCTTTTCAGTTTCCATCGTTGCGTACTCTGTGTACACAATAGCATTTATGATCAGACCGGGGCAATGTCACCTATCATTCCAGCTCCACCAGGCCGCGCTGGATGGCGGCGATGGCAGCCTGTGTGCGATCGGCGACCCCCATCTTCGACAGAATATTGCTGACGTGAATTCGAGCGGTCTTCTCCGCGATGCCCAGTCGCTCGCCGATCTCGCGGTTGCTCAATCCACTGGCTAGCAGCGCGAGCACCTCCTGCTCGCGCGATGTCAGGTCGGTCGCGCCCCGGCGCTCGGCGAGCCGGTCGCCGACTCCGCGCGGGATGTACCTCAATCCGTTATGCGTCGCCAGGATGGCGTTGACGAGTTCGGGACCGGTCGTGCTCTTCAGGAGGTACCCGGAAGCCCCGCACTGAAAGGCGCGATAGATGTTCTCGCTGCGGTCCGAGTTGGTCAGCACGAGCACGCGCGCCTTCGAGTCAATAGCGCGAATCGCCGCAATCGCATCGAAGCCGCTCATGTCCGGCAGTCGCAGATCCATGATGGTAACGTTCGGCCGGCGTTTGCCGTACTCGATCACCGCCTCCATGCCGTTTTCGGCCACCGCCACCAATTCCATGTCATTACGACCCTTCAATACCGAACTCAGCGCCATTCTCGGCAGGAAGTGGTCTTCCACGAGCAGAACACTGATGCGGCTCATGTGGTCTTTTTCTCCACTGTGTTCCTGAGTGCGACGGAGGCGATGACCTCGGTGCCAGCGCCTGGGGCAGAGCGAACCTCCAGGTTGCCTCCGAGCTTACGCACCCGCTCATTCATGCCGAGAATCCCGAGGTGGCCACCGTAGAGATGTCTCGCCTCCTCGTTCACGAATCCGCAGCCATCGTCCTTGACTCCCAAAGTGACCGCATCCGCACCGTACCGCAGCCACACCAGAATCGAACCGGCATGGGCGTGTTTGACGGCGTTCTGCAACCCTTCCTGCGCGATGCGAAGCAGGTTATGGGCCGCGACTGTGTTCAATCTTACTTCGACACCCTCTGTCCGTGTCTTGATATCCACATGTGAGACCGAAGAAATCCGCTCACACATCTTGGCGATTCTGGATGCAAGCGAAGCGCTTTCGTCGAGATCGACGCGCAGGTCCCAGATGATGCGCCGCGCTTCGGCCTGCGTGTGCCGGACCATATTGCGGGCTGTGTCGAGCTCAGCGGCGGCCTCGCTTTCACCTTGATGCAGCCGATCCTGGGTGGCGTCCAACTGCCACGAAATGGCCGCGAATCCGGCCATCAGCGAATCGTGCCACTCCCGTGAAATCCGATTGCGCTCTTCGAGCACGGCCGAGAACCTTCCCCGCAGCCGACGGCCATACCACCTCGCCGTACCCCACACAACCGCGGCGAGAACGCAAACCATCATTCCTCGGAACCACCACGTCTGAAACCAATTCGGCCGGTGCATGATTTCCACTGCGGCCGTTTCTGGATTCCATGGCCCCAGGGCGGAACGGGCCTGCACCAGAAAGCGGAGTTGTCCGGCAGGAAGCGGACCGTAACGGGCAAACCCTTCGCCCGTGTCCTGAACCCAGTTGCGGTCGTATCCTTCGAGTTGATAGCGATATCGGACCTGGTGCGGATTGGAAAACCGAACGCTGCCGAAGCGGACAGTCAGGCTGCGAGTTTCCGGCGCCAGGTCCAGTCGCGATGCCCCTGCCATGCTCCGCCCGTCCACTTCCGCATCCACGATGACGGGCGCCGGTACTTCGCGGTCGGCTGGAGTCTGTGCTGGCCTTCGTATGAAGCTCGCAGCCGTGGCGAACCAGAGATCCCCGTTGGAAGCTCGCCAACCTGCCGGCCGTCCCTGACCGCGCGCCTCGCTACTGCGCATGCCGTCTTCCTTGCCGTACACCGCGACATCAAGAGAAGAGCGAGCGCCGGAGATGACGGCCAGCAACTGATCGAGAAGCACTCGGACGATTCCCCGGTCGGTCGCCAACCACAGGGACCCCCTCTGGTCATCGACCACGGCATAGACCGGCATCTGCTGCAGTCCGGCCTTCAAAGGCACCAGCCGCAAGGTTCCGTTTTCAAAGAGACCCAGCCGGCCGTTGCGCAGCCCGGCCCAGACTCGCCCGCCGGAATCCTGCGAAAGCGACTCAACCGCGCCCCCGTCCCAAATTCGCCGGCTCGAATCGCCCGTGATTTCCGTCAACCCCACGTTCGAACCTGCCAGCACAGCCCCGGAACGCAGCACAACCAGCGAATTCACGCTCTCCCCCTGAAGTAGCCGTCGAACTGCTCCAGGTGCGCTGGACGCGCCAGGAATTACGGACAGGCCCGCCTCTGCAGAGCCGACCCAGAGATCCCCTTGGGGATCGAGCAAGAGCACGAGTACGTAGCGGCCGGCCGCGTTGTTCCGTGCGTCCCAGCGAGTCAGTTTTCCGTTTGCTAGGTGGTAGAGGCCGTCGCCGTAATTGCCGAGCCAAAGGCCGCCTTCCGGGTCCGACGCGATTGCATATACGGAGAAGTGGGCGACCTCCGGAGGCAATCCGGCGGCGGTCAATCTGCCGTTCTGGAATCGCCTTAGCCCGCCGTCCATAGCGCCGAGCCACAGCGTGCCGAGCGCGTCCTCGTGCACCACCAAAGCAAACGGACTGGAGAACCCTTCCGGCGTCCCGTAGGGAACAAACTCCCCGTCGGTCCGCCGCATCAAGCCCTCGCTCCGGAAGCCCAACCAGAGGTTGTCCGCGCGATCCACCAGAAGTGTCGTAATGAACTTGTCGGGGAGCGCCCGGTCGTGTTCCAGCCCTCGGGCATTCAGCCGGTACATGCCATCGCCAAAACTCGAAATCCACAGACTGCCGGCCCGGTCATCCGCCATGGCGACCACGGGGCCAGGAACGCCAGCGACTTTCTTTAACACCACGCGTGAAGTTTCCCGGCTCAACTCCACACGATACAACCCGTGGAGCCCCCCCATCCACAGCCGGTGGTCGCGTCCGCGAAACAGCGAGCGCACTTCCTCGCCGGAGCCGGTTTGCTGCAGCCGTGTCGTTGTACCCTTCTCCCAGCGCAACAGCCCTGAGGCGGTAGCGATCAGAACGCCGCCCGCATTGTCGTCCACGAATCGGTTCCAGGTGCGCGGCGTGGACTCCGAGCCGGGCAGACAGTGCACGGTCTCCGCGATGCGGCAGGACGCACTCTCCGTGCCTACCCATACCGCGCCGCTTTCATCTTGATACAAACCCTGGATTACCCAGCCGACGAGTCCGTCGGCGGGAGTGATCCGCCGGAAGGAGGAGCCACGGAGGACGACAAGCCCACCCGATTGCATGCCAATCCAGATCGCACCGTCGCGCGTGGCCAGTACGGATTGCACTCGCTCACCGGAGTCAGCAAGATCCTCGCGCGTTGCCACTCGGTGGAACCGCGCACCGTCGAAGGTGGCGACGCCTCCGGAAGCGGCCACCAGGATCTGGCCATCGGGGCGCAGCGCGAGGGCTCGCACGTTGTTGCGCGGCAGGCCATCTTCCGCCTGCCAGAGCCGCGACTGATACTGAGTCAGGCTACGGTTCGGGTCGAGTGCCGGCAGGTTGGCCGCAGTCAATAATATCGCCGTCGCCAGCAGTCTCCCGGTAGCCATGATTTTCGCTACCTATCTTAGCTCCCGCACGGTGCTGGCTCCAGTAAACACGGTTGTAACCGTTTCCATTGGGTCACTACCAGGGCCCGCCTACTATGGACCGAGCAGCGCACGCTTCGGCAAGGGCCGGTGATCATATCTCGGAATAGGTCTCATGTCCTATTTGCTTCCGTCGATCTGCGAGTATTCTAGGGTTCTCCGTCGCCTGGGCGGAAGGGCCGTGGGCGGCAGCGACTAGCGCCTCCGGACAAGACAGGAAACCAATCGTGAACTCAGACCACCGACACGAACTATCACGACGACGCATGCTTGGAGCCATGCTGCTCGGCGCTGGGGCCGCCCGCGCCGCCGATCAGTCTTGCGGCGGGGCGACGCCGGCCAATACATTCCAGGGATTGATCGGACGGACCGCCGCGGAGTCGCGGCCCAGTCCGCTCCCGATGGCGCAAGTGCGCCCCGGCAGCCCGAACGTCCTCTACATCGTCCTCGACGATACCGGCTTCTCCGATCTCCATTGCTATGGCTCGGAGGTCGCCACTCCCAATATCGATTCACTCGCCGCCCGCGGGCTCTTCTACAATCAATTCCACACTAAGGCCGTCTGCTCGCCGTCGCGCGCGTCGCTTCTCACCGGCCGCAACAGCCATGCCGTAGGGATGAAAGAACTGCCGGACTTCGACCACGGCTATCCGCATTCCCGCGGCCGCATCACTCCCGCTGCGGCCACCATCGCGCAGATCCTGCGGCTGAGCGGCTATGGCACGATGGGCGTCGGCAAATGGCACCTTACGCCGGCCGCCGACATGAAGGCATCCGGCGATCGTTCGCACTGGCCCTTGCAGAAGGGCTTCAACCGCTGGTATGGATTCCTCAGCGGCTGGACCGATCAGTATCACCCGGCGCTGATCGAGGACAACCACGCCATCCCGACCCCGAACAAGCCCGGCTATCACTTCTCCGTCGACATTGTCGATCAAGCGATCCGGATGATGGGCGAGCACGTGGCAGCCGATGCGAAAAAGCCATTCTTCCTCTACACCGCGTTCGGCGCTACCCATGCGCCAATTCAGGTTCCCCAGGCCTACATCGAGAAGTATGTCCCCGTGTTCGCGAAAGGTTGGGATGCGATCCGGGAGGAGCGTTTCCGTCGGCAGATCGAAATGGGCGTCATCCCACGGGATACCAAACTGCCTCCGCGCAACCCGGGCGATCCCGCCTGGGCCGATCTCGGCAGTGAAGAGCGCACGGTGTTCACGCGCTTCATGGCCGCCTACGCGGGTTTCCTCGAACACACCGATGAACAGGTGGGCCGGCTGATTGGATTCCTCAAGGAGCAGAAACTCTTCGACAACACAGCCATCTTCCTGGTGTCCGATAACGGCGGCGCACCGGAAGCCGGACCCAAGGGCGGATTCGCCCGGCCCTACCAGGACACGACCTCCGTTCACGAGATGTACCAGAGGCTCGGGGAACTCGGGACGGAGAAGACGCAGCCGCTCTATCAGCGTCCTTGGGCGATGACCTCCGACACGCCATTCAAGTTCTACAAGCTCTGGCCGTATCGCGGCGGCGTCAACACACCGTTCATCGTCTCTTGGCCCGCGGGGATTCAGAACCACGGGCTGCGTCGGCAGTTTGTGGACATCATCGACATCACTCCGACCGTTCTCGATATTACCGGTGTCAAGGCGCCGACGATTTTCGAGGGAGTCTGCCAGATGCCCATGCAGGGCGCCAGCATCCGCTCAACCTTCAACGACCCGAACGCGCCGAACCCGCGTAATTCGCAGTATTTCGAGCTGTGGGGCAGTCGCGGCATCTGGGCGGACGGATGGTCGGCCGTGGCAACGCATAAGCCTGGGACGGATTTCGACAGCGATCGTTGGGAGCTGTACCATGTGGCCGAGGACTTCTCCGAGTCACAAAATGTCGCGGGACAGTACCCCGAAAAGCTTGCGGAGATGAAGAAACTCTGGTGGTCGGAAGCTGCCAAGAATGGCGCGCTTCCGCAACTCGAGGCGCAGGGAGCGCGGCAACACACGTACGACCAGTCCTCGGACGGGCGGCAATAGCCGCCCGCGCCGTTTTACAGCATCGCTTTCAACCAGTTCACCAGGTTCGTCGTGTACTCGCCGTTGACGCGCGCAGGGGACTTCTTGTCCACGGTCGCAAGCTCGGCAACCTGCTGCTTCAGCGTGGACGCTTTCTTCCCCAGCGCGTCGATCGCGTTCAACGCGTGAATCGCGATGTAGCTATTGTTCTTCTCTGAGTCCGCAAGGCCGATCAGCAGATTGAGCGCGGCCTTCAGATCCTGTTCGGAGCCATACCTGCCTAGTGCCTCGCCGGCCGCGATGCGCACGTGTGGAGAAACATCGGTCAGGGCTTTCTGGAGCCCGGCGCGCGTTCTCCTCACTTCCTCCTCGCCGCGAATCAGCACACCCATCACGCCCCAGTACCGCACACCGGAATCGGAGTCCTGCATGGCCGCCTCCAATTGCGTGGTGACGCCCGGCTGGCGGGAAGCAGCCAGATCCGCCGCAGCCAGGATGCGCTCTACGGGGAACTTTTTCGGGTCGTGGCCCATCTCGTACGGGGTGGATCCCGCCGCGCGTGCATGTATCTCGCCTTCGGGAAGCAATCCGACGTCTTTGACGGCGACTTCGTATTCGTGGTGTTCTTTGCGGAAGCGCTCCAGGATGGTTTTGTGCGGAGACGAATTAGCCAGGTTCTTCACCTCGGACCGGTCCGTCTGGAGGTCGTATAGCTCCTCGGATGGTTTCGTCTCCCAGAAGTACGTTTGCGGCGCATTGAGCTTGCCGTCTTTGTAGAGACGCTCCCAAACCGGCGTGGATGGGAGATTCCACGCAAACTGAACGTGCTGCCCGTAGATTTTGTGAGGGTTGTAATTGCGAATGTAGACGTAGCGCTTGTCGCGTGTGGAGCGCATCAGGTCGTAGCGCTCGTCCATCCGGCCCCGCATGCCGTGCAGATATTCACGCGGCGCTGCCTGGTACTGCCCGGCGAACGCCCTGCCATGGTAGAAGTCCGGTGATTTGATTCCCGCCAGGCTCAACAGCGTCGGCGCCAGGTCGATGGTTCCAATCAGCCGGTCGCTGTGTCCGCCGGGAGTGTAATCCTTCGGCGCGAGGTGCCGGTACTTGTCCGGGAACACGACAATCAGCGGCACGTGGAGCCCGGAATCGTACGGCATTCGTTTGTAACGGGCCACGCCGCATCCGTGGTCGCTGGTGACCATGATGATGGTGTTGTCGAGTAACCCGTCCTTTTCGAGTTCGTCGAGCCGTGCCTGCTGCCGTGTATCTTCGGTCGAGAGCAGGTCATGATACTGCGCCCAGTCGCGGCGCATCTCCGCGGTGTCCGGCTGAAAATCCGCCAGCCACGCCTTGGCCGGATCGTGCACCAGTTTCTGGTTGGAGGCGCTGCGGAAGACCTGGCTCTCGTGCGTCGTCAGATCATTGAAGACGGCGAAAAAGGGCTGGCCGCCTTTGCGGTTGCGCCAGTGTCCGAGCGCCGGATTGAACTCCAGGCTACCGCCGGTTCCGCCCGCGGTGACATCCCAGGTGCCTGCGGGCTTCTCAAGGTTGTAGTCTTCCTTGCCGTTGTTCGTACAGTAGTAGCCGGCTTCCCGCAGGTAGCCGGGAAACATCTTCCATCCGCTTGGCATCGGACTCATCGAGCGCATGTGTTCGGCGCCGGTCGAGGTCGGGCAGACCCCGGTGATGATCGCGGTCCGCGCGGGCGCGCAAACCGGCGCGCTGGCCCACACGTTGTCATAGACGCAACCCCGCCTGGCCAGACGATCCATATTCGGTGTCGTAGAGTAATCGTCGCCGCAGCAGTGCAGATGCGGTCCGATATCTTCCCACGTCAGCCAAAGGAAATTCGGACGATCCTGCTGGGCGGCGGACTGAGTGGCCGCAACGAACGGCAATGCGGCGGCAGCGCTGCCTTGCAGCAGGGCGCGCCGGCTTACGGAATTCAGGGTCTGCCTCATGTAACGATTCTCCCGGCCTCCGCGCCACGCGGAAGCTCCGGTCCGGGTGCCTATATACTGCCAGGCACCATCACCGGCGTGCATACCTCTAGCCGCGGTTCAGCACGGAATTGCAGTATACAGCGACGAATCTTTCGTTGGTTAGGCCTTTTGTCCTACGGTCTCTCTTCGCGGCCGTTGTAGCATGTTTTTGCAACGACCAAGGCCGGTAGATTAACTATGAAAAACGCGATACGGTTTCTTTACAATTCTGTCACATTCTTCGCTCTTTTCTCAATTGTCTGTCTCGTCGTTCAGGCGCAGACCAATACGGCGGTCATACGCGGTGTCGTCACCGACCCGGCCAAAGCTAACATCGCAGGCGCCGCTGTCAGCGCAACCAATCTGGCGACAGGTGTGGCCTATTCGGCAGTCAGCAACGACACTGGTCTCTACCTGATCCCCGATGTGCCGTCTGGAACTTATACCATCAAGGTCGAACTTCAGGGTTTCCGCAGCTACGTTCACGAGTCGCTGACGATCAACACCGGAGCGACCGTCGGACTCGACATCGCAATGCAGCTGGGTAACCTGAATGAACAGGTCGTCGTAACCGGCGAAGCCCCGCTGGTGCAGAGCGAGACCTCGGGCGGTGCACAGTTGGTCGATTCAAAGAGCGTGGCAGATATTCCGCTGGGCGACCGCAGAACCATGAACGTGATTCAAATGGTCGGCACCGCCGTCTTCGCCGGGTACGACAGCGGCCAAAAGCCCAACTTCGTCCTGGCCGGCGGGCGCGCGCAAAGCCAGGTTTTCTGGATTGATGGGTCAAGCGATCAGAACATGCGCATCGGCACCGGTCAGATCGAGACCGATCCTCCGGTCGAAATGGTTCAGGAAATTCAGGTCCTCACCAACAACTACTCGGCTGAATTCGGCGGGTCGAATGGAGGCGTCATCATCGAAACCACCAAGAGCGGCAACAACGAGTTTCACGGTAGCGCGCTCGAGTACCTTCGCAACGACGCGATGGACGCGCCGGGTTTCTTTGCCCCTGTCGCCAACGGCGCCAAAACCAAGCCGGAATTACGCTACAACTTATTCGGTGGGACTTTTGCCGGTCCGATCCGCAAGAACAAGACGTTCTTCTTCGGCGATTACGAAGGCGGCCGTCGGCGCACCGGCTACACGTCGACCATGACGGTCCCCACCAACCTGCAGCGCAGCGGCGATTTCTCGCAAACCACTACGGCCGCAGGCGCCGTGATCCCGATCTACGACCCAGCGACCACTTCTCAGTCCGGCGCGAGTTTCGTCCGCACGCAGTTTCCCGGGAATGTGATACCCTCCAGTCGCCTCGATCCCGTGGCGGTCAAGATCCTCGGCTACTATCCGATTGCCAACCTGACGCCGAGCAATCTGAGCGGCGCCAATAACTACCGCGCCAACGGCGTCAACACTTTGACGCACGACTTCTACTTCATCAAGGTCGATAACACCTTCGGTAACAACGACCGCGTCACCGGCCGTTTCATGTATAACCGCGATAACGCCGGTCTGGTCAGCGCGTTTCCAACTTATGCGCCCGACCCAGCTACTTTCAATCAGGCCCACCAGGAAAGCGGCGTCGGCAACTGGGTCCACACCCTCAATCCAAAGACCGTTAATGATCTTCGAGCCACCATCGCCCGCCGCGTGGCGCACGCGCTTAGCGCCGGTGTGGGCGGCAATTATGCCTCCAAGATCGGGTTGCAGGGCGATTCGGGCGATGCCTTTCCCTATATTCAGACGGCCGGATTTGTCACACTCGGGACGCAGAATCAGGAACGGCAACAATATCCGATCGATCGGCAGGAGTTCGTCGATAACCTCACGACAGTCCGCGGACGGCATTCATTGAAAGCGGGCTTCGACATGATGCGATCCCGCAATCACGAGCTCAATTACCAGATCGGTTCCGGCGCATTCACCTTCGCCACCCAACCGAGCGGACAGCCGGGCAACGCATCCACCGGCAATGGACTGGCTTCTCTCCTGCTCGGCTTCCCCTCCAGCTATAGCGCTCTTTCCATCCAGGAACTCGACCGTCACAGCTACTATCTGGCCGCGTTCTTGCAAGATGACTGGAGCGTTTCGCGCAGCTTGACTCTGAATCTTGGCGTCCGCTGGGAAACCGACACCCCTATGGTAGACGTCCGGAACCGGATGAACGGCTTCGATCCGACCGCAATCAATCCCGTGAGCAACACTCCGGGAGTGGTGCGGTTCATGGGTGTGGACGGCTTCCGCAGCACGCCCTACGATTCGAACTGGCTCAAATTCGCGCCGCGCGTCGGTTTCGCTTGGAAGATGTTCGGGAATGACAGAACCGTGCTTCGTGGTGGCGGCGGCATCTTCTTCGGGCATCCGTTCGACTCCGGAGTGCCCAACGCAGCGGTCCTCGGATTCAGCCAGCAGGTAAGTCTCACCTCACCCGACAACGGCATCACGGCGCCTTTCTACCTCCGCAACGGCATCCCCGGCGGCACGACTGCGGCCGCTGCCCTGACGCCCGCCTTCGGAGCGGTTGCGGTCGGTCAGACACCCAACACTGCCGTCACCTACTTCGATCCCCACCGCGGAGCGCCTTACTCCGAGCAGTTCAATTTGGGGCTGCAGCGCCAGATCGGCAATTCGTTGGTAATCGAAGTGAGCGGCGTCGGCAACTTCGCCCGCAAACTGGCAAGCACGAGCCTGCCCATTAATCAGATTTCACCGCAGATCCTGAATTCGACACACGCGACACAAGCGTTCCGTCCCTTCCCTCAGTTCTCCAATGTCACCATCGTGAGCCCCACTCTCGGAGTGTCCAGCTATGTGGGCGGTCTCGTCCGCATTCAGAAGCGTTATTCCCACGGGCTGACCGTCAATGCCAATTACACCTGGGCGCACTTCATGGAGAACACGAACGACACCGGCACCCCGGTCGGATACGACGTAACCGGCCCCTGGTCGAATTACTATAATCGCCGCGCCGACTGGGGCCCTTCGGCAAACGATATCCGCAATCGCCTCTCCTTCAGCGCGGTCTACGAGTTACCGTTCGGGCCGAAACACCCCTACCTGGCAACCAACCCCCTGGGCCGCGTGCTGGGCGGATGGACCATCGGCAACGTGACCACCGTGCAGAGCCAGCCACCCATGGCGGTGACCACCGCCACCAATAACTGCAATTGCTTTTCGGCCGGTCCGCAGCGTCCCGATGCGCTGCACAATCCGAATCTCCCCGCCAGCCAGCGCAGCGTTACCCGCTGGTTTGACACCACGGCCTTCGCCCAACCGGCGATCTACACCTTCGGCAGCTCCGGCCGCAATATCGTGCGCGCGCCCGGACTCTTCAATATGGATTTTTCGCTGATCCGCTTCTTCTCGCTCAGCGAACGCTTCAAGCTGGAAGTTCGCGCCGAATCGGTCAACGCGCTGAACCACACGAACTTCTCGGCTCCGGGCGCAGTCTTCGGTACCGCGGCCTTCGGCGTCATCAGTTCATCCGGACCAGCGCGCACCAACCAGGTGGGCGCACGGCTGGCGTTCTAACCGGCAGCAGGCGTGATGCATTGCGCTGCAACGCTGTTCAAGCGCGGACCAGAGTGAAACGTAAAAGAAAGGCGTTATGCGATACTCCACCGCCATCCTGCTCACCTTCTCGATCGGTACCGGATTGGCCGCCGACGGATTGCCAGCAATTGCGCTCTCGGGAGCGCCCAACTTCCGGGATCTCGGAGGGTACCGGGCCGCGGACGGCAGGATGGTGCGCTATCGCATGGTGTACCGGTCCGGGCAACTGAGCGACCTGACGGAAGCGGATTATCAGAAACTCGCCCTGGCTCACGTCCGGCACGTGTTCGATCTGCGGACCGATTCCGAGCGGAAGGCCGCTCCTACGATGTGGAAGGGCGACGCTCCGGCCTTTACCGTCGTTCCCGCCGAATTCGGACCGAACGACAAGTCCGCGATCCTGCAGAAACTGGCCGATCCCGCGTTCACGGCAGCCGATGCCAGGAACCTGATGAAGGATGGGATGGCCGGATTACCGGTGAAAGCCGCGTCCGGCCTGTCGGCATGGGTTGATGCGCTGCTTGCCGGAGAATCGCCGTCGATTGTCCATTGCTCGGCCGGCAAGGACCGCACCGGCTTTTTCAGCGCCATGCTGTTGACCATGCTGGGGGTCGATCCCGAGACTGTGATGGCGGACTACCTGAAGAGCAATGAGGTGATGGCGGCCAACCAGTCCTCAGCGGCCAAGGGTATGCCTCCGGGCATGAAACTACCCGCCATGTCGCGGGAAACGATCGGCGCGCTGATGCGGGTGGAAGCCGAATACCTGCAGGCTTCCTTCCGGACGATCGAGGAGAAGTACGGATCGTTTGACCGGTACCGTCGCGAGGTTTTGCAGATTGATGACCAGAAATTGCAGCGTCTGCGCGACCTGCTGCTCACCGAAAGTCCGAAGTAACTTCACGCGGGCGAAGGAGGGGTCCTTGAATACGCGAAGAACGTTTATGGCGGCGGGTGCTGTGGTGGCGGCCGGGGCAGTCCGGACGCGCGCGGCCTCGTCGCCGCGTGCGCTGCTGATTGGACTAGCGAGTTCCGCTCATCAAGTGGAGGGCGGCAACTGGAATAACGACCTGTGGTTCATGGAACACGCCGCCCCGGCGGTGTTCCTTGAGAAATCCGGCGACGCCTGCGACCACTACCATTTGTACGCTTCCGACATTCGTCTGTTCGCACAACTGGGATTCCGTGCCTATCGCTTCTCTATCGAGTGGTCGAGGATTGAGCCCGAGAAGGGTGAGTTTTCGCAGGCTCAACTCGACCACTACAAGCGGGTGGCGGCAGCGTGCCGCGACAACGGGATAGCGCCGCTGATCACGCTCCACCACTTCTCGTCACCAATGTGGTTTTCCCGCGCCGGCGGATGGGAAAGCGCGGAAGCCCCGGCCTTGTTCGCGCGGTATGCAGAACGCGTCGCCGCAACACTGGCCGACCTCCCGCTGGGCTACTGCACGTTTAACGAAATCAACGTGCCGCCGACGGTGAAACGCATGGCCGCACGAACGCCGATGCTGGGGCAGTTGCAGAAGGCGTTCGTGGCAGGGGCGCATGCTCCCGGTTTTTCGACCTTCCTCCTTGCCGATGCCGGCAGAACTGCAGACCAATTGAGATCCGCTCACCGGCAGGCGATTGCCGCGGTGAAGGCGCGCAACGGCAAGGCCATCTGCGGACTGACACTCGCTATGCGCGACCATCAGCCGGCGCCAGGCGGGGAGGACCGCTTCCGCGCCATCGAAGAGACGGACTATCTTCCGTACTTCGAGTTGGCTGCGAAGGACGATTTCATTGGGGTCCAGTCCTACTCGCGCATCCGCGTGGGGCCGGAAGGCGAGTTGGATCCAGATGCCCAGGCAGAGAAGACGGAATCCGGATCGGAATACTATCCGCAGGCGCTGGAAGAGACAATCCGCTACGCCTGGAAAAAGACCGGGCGGCCAATACTGGTGACCGAGAATGGAATTCCCACCAAGGATGATAACCAGCGAATCCGATACATTGACACGGCACTGGCGGGTCTGGATCGCTGCCTTGCGGATGGAATCGACGTAAAGGCCTATTTTCACTGGTCCGCATTCGACAGCTTCGAATTCATGCACGGGTACCGCCACAGCTACGGATTGATCGCGGTGGATCGGGCGACGTTTGCGCGGACGCCCAAGAGGAGCGCCGAACACCTCGGACGCATTGCTGGCGCCAAGTAGCAAAGAGAGGGGCTATTGACCCGGCTTGGCGAGCTACTAAATCGACCCTTTGCTGCCTCCGCGTCAGTGTTTGAACTGGAAGTAGCACTGCTTGCTACTGCAACCTGAATCGCGGCCACGCGACTGGTGCCGGGCGTTAAGGCCTCGCGCTTCGGATCACGCGCGGATGATCTTCAGGCGACGTCTCCAGCCTCCATGTCGCTGGCATTTTACATAATGATTCCAACATGGTCTGAGATTCGTACCTCAGTCCAACCTCGATTTTGACTGGATTCAATGCTCAATCCATTTGCAATTGATTGATTTCATGGAGCGGGAGACGGGACTCGAACCAGCGTGACCAGCCTAGGAATCTCGCATCACGCTCCCGCAGCGCCAAACGAATTCGCGGAAACTACTGCAGATTCTGACACAGTTCTGACACAGCGCTTCCCCCAAGCTCAAGATTCCATTGATTTAAAAGGGTAATCCCTGCTGCTTGAAACGCAGGCGCGCTAGATGACGCTTTCTAACTAATTGATTCTATTGGTCGGGGCGGGGCGATTTGAACGCCCGACCCCCTGCGCCCAAGGCAGGTGCGCTACCAGGCTGCGCTACGCCCCGACTCTTCTCAATGCTAGCATCCTCAGCCGTCAGAAGAGCAGCTTTAATCCGAGTTGGATGCGGCGCGGATTGGAGGCGGAGAGAACCTGGCCGAAGGTCGGCGAACCGACGAAATTGTCGGGGAGTCCGAAGTTGGCCCGGTTGATCAGGTTGAACACCTCAGCGCGGAATTGCAGCGAGGTGTGCTCGGCGAGGCTCGTGTTCTTGATGAGCGAAAGGTTCAGGGACTGGTAGCCCGGTCCGCTGAGGATGTTGCGTCCGGCGTTGCCGAAGTTGCCGCGCGGAGGAATGGCGAACGCAGCCGTGTCGAACCAGCGCTGCGGCGTGGGGTTGGCGAGAACGGGATTGCGGAGCAGGTTGGGACGGTCGTTGTTGCCGAAGCCGAGGTTGGAGCGTCCGGTGTTGCTGTTGTCGAAATCGGGCAGCAGGGCGACGGTGAACGGCGCTCCGCTCTGGAAAGTCAGAATGCCGAGGGTTTGCCAGCCGCCGAGCAGGCGTCCGTGAACGGGCAGATCGTAGGAGTAGCTGACCGAGGCGCGGTGGCGGATATCGAAGTTCGAACGCCCGCGCTCGGCGTGCACGTTATAGCTGTTCTGCGGAAAGTTGGGATCGCCGGCGCTCGTGAAGAAGCTTGAGCCTTCATCGATGGACTTGGCCCAGGTATAGGACGCGAGCAGCGAGAATCCCGCGCGGACGCGCTGTTCGAGGCGCGCCTGAAGGCTGTTGTAGCTCGAGTTCTGGCGCGATTCCATCAGGTTGACATCCTCGAAATACGGATTGGGGCGCAGATAGCGCGGAGCGTTCGACGGCGCGGGCTGATTGATGTCGCGAGCGCCGTAGAGGTGGGTCCCCTTGGAACCGACGTAGCCGATTTCGGCCAGACGCGATTTGCCGAGCCGCCGCTCGATGGTGAAGTTCCAATGCTGCATGTAGGGCGTGCGCAGGTTTCGGTCAAAGGCGGTGGCTGAGCCCGGCAGCGCATAGGGGAAATCCGATGGGAACGGATTCTGGATGAACAGCGGGTGCTGCGCGTCGAGCGGGAAATAGAGGCTCAGGTTGAAGTAGGGCGCGCTGAAGTAGAGGCCTTCGCTCGGCGCAAGCGAGGACTGGTCGTAGTAGATGCCGTAGCCGGCCCGATAGACGGTGTCGCCTCGTCCGCCGGGCGTGTAGGCGATGCCGATGCGGGGAGCGAAGTTGTTGCGGTCGGGATTGAAGCCGCCCGCTGGCATGGAGCCTGTGCCCACCGCGACCAGCCTGCCGGTGGCCGGGTCGTAAAGATTGGCGCGGTTCTGAGCGTCGTGCGGCGGCGTGGTGTACTCGTAGCGCACGCCGAGCATGACTGTGAGCGAGGGGCGAATGCGCCACGTGTCCTGGGCGAAAAACGCATAACTTTGCGCGCGCAGGTGCTGCGGATTGTCGAGGCGCGCCACGCCGGTGACGGTGGGCAGACCGAACAGCAGTTCCTCGAGCGGATTGCCGATCAACTGTCCGGTGAAGTTGAGGAAGCCGCGCGATTCCACATCGCGGTAGGCGTTCTGCTGGAGATTGCGGAAGTCGAAACCGGCGCGGAACAGGTGGCGCCCCCGCGTGTAGCTCGCCTGGTCGATGAACTGGTATGTGTTGGTCGCGCTGAACTGCGGGTTGTTGATCTCATCGCCGATGGGGGAAAAGCCATTCACCGTGATGAGGCTCAGTCCGTTGTCCCGCGGGTTCTTGGAGATGGTCGGCAGCCCGAGCAGTTGATTCAAGTTGCGGGACTGGTTTTCCTGAACGGCGGCGAGCGCGACGCGGTTGAAGGCGAGGCGAACTTCGTTGATCAAAGACGGCGTGAAGGTGTGGGTCTCGGCGAGCATCAGGTTCTGGGCGCGGCGCGGGATGTTGGTGCCGTAGCCGGGAACCAAAGAATAGGATGGCCCGGAGAAGGGCGCGTAGAGGTCGCGGTCGCCGAAGGAGTAGCGGGCTGTGAGTTCGGACTTGGCCGAGAGGGAGTGGTCGAGGCGCAGGTCGAAGTGATCCTCCCGGTCGCGCTCGGGGGGGGCGCTGACGTAGTTGGCGCCGGGCACGGAGCGGTTGGGGGCGGGGAAGAGGTTCGCGATGGCGACTCCCATCGGGTGGAGGAAATAAGACGGGAGTTTGCCGCCGGGCAGCGGACCGCCGGTGGTGGGGTCGATGGCGGGGACGAGGCTCTTGGAAAAATCGCCGCTGCGTTCGGCAAGCGTGGGCACGTTGGTGACGCTGGGGATGCCTTCGCGGACGCGGCGCCCTTCGTAGTCGGCAAACAGGAACGTGCGATTGCGGACCAAAGCTCCGCCGCCGGAAGCGCCGAACTGATTGCGGTTGTACTTTTCGCGGTCCGGTGCGAAGAAGTTGCGGGCGTCCATCGCGGTGTTGCGGAAGAATTCATATACGGTGCCGTGGAAGGCGTTGCCGCCCGAGCGCAGCACGACGTTCACCTGACCGCCGCCGTTACGGCCGAAAACGGCATCGTAGGTAGAAGCGGCCACCTCAAACTCGCGGATGGCGTCGACGGGTGGATTGACGGCGAATCCATTCAGCTTGGGGTCGCCGTTATAAACGCCGTCGAGCAGAAAGCTGTTGGAGTCCTCGCGAGCACCGTTGACGTTGATGGCGAAGTCGCCGCGGGCGCTCCCCGCCGAGCCTTGAGCTGGAGGCGTGACGCCGGGCAGCAACAGGGCGAGTTCGTAGAAATTACGGCCGTCGAGCGGCAGGTTCTGGACCTGTTCGGTGTCGATGAGCCCCGTAACCGCGGCGGATTCCGTTTGTGTGAGCGCCGAGCCGGCGACGGTTATCGTGTCGGTACGGGCGCCCACCACCAGCGGCACATCGAGACGCAGTTCCTGGTTGACGGCGAGCGCGACCGTCCGCACATGGCGCCGGAAACCGTCGCTCTCCACTTCAAGGCGATAGTCGCCCGGCGCGAGCAGAGCAAACAGGAAGCTGCCCTGAGGCGTCGTAATGGAGGAGCGGGTGCGGCCCGTGTCAATCTGAATCAGGTCGACGTGAGCGGACGGTACGGCTTTACCGCTGGGGTCGGTTACATATCCTCCAATTGCGCCGCGGACCGTTTGGGCGGCGAGCGGAAGCGCAGCGAGAATGAGCAGACCCGCAATGAGACGTTTCGGTGACACGAGGACTCCCAGGACTAGAGTATTCCCCAATATACCGAATCTCCCTGCGCACGGGAGTTATCAACGGATGGGACGGCGATACACTGGCACCAGGAACGCTTAGACAGATTTAACGGAAGGCGGTTTTGCGGTAATGGTGGTAAATCTCGGCTTGGTGATCGAGAAGACCGACACGGGATACAGCGGTCACGTCGTGGGGATCGATCCGGATCTTGTGATCGCGACAGGGGCAACCGTGAACGAGTGCGTAGCGCGCGCCGAACACAGTCTTGAAGAACTGATCGCGTATAAGATCGAGGCGGGCGAAAGTATCGAGAACTTTTATCAGACTCCGGTAGTCCAGATCCAAGCGCGCATTCCGTAAACTCGGGTGCAAAAAAGGCAAATAGAAAACGGCTGAGTGGTGGGGCCGCCTGGATAGATCAGAGCCCGGTCGAGCCCCACCGAAAAGGATTTATTGCTCTAAGCGCCCGCGCTGGAGAACATGTTCATTTCATCCGCGGAGGGGCCGTACATGCCGGGAACGGCGATATCTTTCATGCGCAGGTATACCTGAAGCTGCGCGCGGTGGTGAACCAGGTGATTCAGTACGACGCTGCTCAAAACCTGGTAACGCGGCATGTCGATGAACGTCTTCCCGGCGTAGACGAATTTCCAGTTGACGTTCAGGTCGGCGTCGCTTGCCTTCGAAATGGCCGTGCGAGCCTCGTTCACGTACTTGTCGAATTGCTCGAGCAACTCGCGGGTGCTTTGGGCGAGGAACGGTTTTTCGCCGGGCGTCATGGTGAGCACCTCGGTGTTCATGGTGGTTTCGGCCCAGCGTGGCATTTCGGCTACGTGGCTGGCGAGACGCATCAGGGGCATGGATTTGGCGTGGGGTTTGAAATCGGGGTCGCCCTCGGGGACCATTTCGAGCAGTTTGCGGGTTTGAGCCATTTCGGGCTCGAACTCAGAAAGAATCATTTCACGGATCAGCATCGGGGTCTCCTTGGCCGTGAACTACGGCGCCAGAGCAGAATACCAGCTTCGGAAGGCGAATACAAGGCGAAAATCAACGTTGAGGAATTTCCGCGCTACAATAATGAAAGCGAGAGGGCCGTCTGTACTTATGACAAGCCGCTGGAAGTATGCTGTCGTTTCATCCTCCACCGTTCTGGTGGTGATGCTTTTGGTCGGAGCGCGCCACGGTGTGGGCGCGAGCTCAAACGAGGACCAATACAAACATCTGGCCGTGTACACGGAAGTGCTGTCGCGCATCAAGAGCGACTACGTGGAAGAGCCGGACATGAAGAATGTCACGCTCGGGGCTCTGAACGGCCTGCTCGAATCGATCGACCCCTACGCGAGCTATCTCAACGCCGATCAGTACAAGCAATACCAAAAGGCCATCGGGCAGAAGAAGGCGAGCATCGGATTGCTTCTCTCCAAGCGGCTCGGGTATGTGGGCGTGGTGGACTCGATTCCGGGTTCGCCGGCGGAGAAAGTCGGCTTGAATACCGGCGACATCATCGAGAGCATCAACGGCGTTGCGACGCGCGATATGCCGCTCGTCTACGCGCAGATGCTGCTCGAGGGTGAACCGGGCACCAACGTGGAGTTGGGCATTCTTCGAGTGGGCAAGAGCGACAACGCGAAGGTAACGGTGACGCGAGCCAACGTGCAGTTGCCTCAAGTAACCGGCAAGATGCTGCCGGACGGCATCGCCCTTGTGCAGGCGGCGGCGCTCGACGCGACGCGCCTCAAAGAGGTTCGCACCAAGATCGAAGAACTGCAAAAGCAGGGCGCGAAGAAGCTGATTCTCGACCTGCGAAACAACGCGGGCGCGGCTCCGGAAGAAGGAATCCACCTGGCGCAGATGTTTCTCGACAAGGGACTTGTCGTTTACCTGCAGGGCCAGAAGTATCCGCGGCAGAACTTTGAAGCGGCGCCGAACAGCGTTGTATCGCGGCTGCCCCTAACCGTGATCACGAACCGCGGCACCGCCGGAGGCGCGGAAATCGCCGCTGCGGCGCTGCTCGACAACAAGCGCGGCGAAGTGGTGGGCGAGCACACCTACGGCGATGCGGCGATGCGCAAGGCCATTGTGATGGATGACGGCAGCGCGGTGATTCTCTCGGTGGCGAAATACTATACGCCGGGCGGCAAGGCCATCCAGGATAACGGTGTGACCCCGACGGTGGCGGTGGCTGAAGCGCAGCCGAACCTCGACACCGACGACGACAGCGAGCCGCAGCAACCCGAACCGGCAGCCGCTCCCAAGGGCGAGGATCCGCTGCTCAAGAAAGCCATCGAGGTTGCGACCAGCGGTGTGAAACAGGCGGCGAGCACGGGCTCAAAGACCGGCGATCCGAATGCGCCGGCCATGACACCGCTGAACATCCCGCAACCGCAGAAACAATAAACGAACTGACGTATGCCTTTATACGAGTACAAGTGCGAATCGTGCGGCACAGTTTTTGAAGTGCGCCAGAAGTTCTCTGACGAGCCGTTGACGGTCCACGAAAACTGCGGGGGCGCGGTGCACCGCCTGCTCTCGGCGCCGGCGCTGCAGTTCAAGGGCAGCGGGTGGTACATAACCGACTACGCGCGGGGCGGCAATGGATCTTCTTCGTCCAAGGCGTCCTCGGAATCAAAAACCGAGTCGAAGAGCGAGTCGAAGACCAGCGACAGTGCTCCTGCGACGCCGGCTTCCACCGACAAAAAGTAGGCTGGCTGACCAATGTCCATTGACGGATGCCGCCCAGGGAGCGTCATTCGTTTAGGATGGGAATGATGGCGCAGCGGGAGACGACGTACGAGTCCACGACGATGGTCTCGTTCGCGCGAGAGAGACTCGCGGGCCTCGACCAGGCCTTGTCACAAGTGATCCGAGGCAAGCCGGAGGTGCTCCGGTTGTCGACGGTGTGTCTGCTGGCGAAGGGCCACCTGCTGATTGAAGACGTGCCCGGTGTGGGCAAAACGACGCTTGCGCACGCAATGGCGCGCGCGGTGGATTGTGAGTTCCACCGGCTTCAGTTCACTTCCGACATGCTGCCGAGCGACGTGCTCGGCGTGACGATTTACAACGCGCAGACGCAGGCGTTCGAATTCAAGCCGGGGCCGATCTTTACCAATTTTCTGTTGGCCGACGAGATCAACCGGGCGACGCCGAAAACCCAATCGGCGCTGCTCGAAGCCATGAACGAGCAGCAGATTACGATAGACGGCCGGCCGCTGAACCTGTCGCAGCCGTTCATGGTGATCGCGACGCAGAACCCGGTGGAGCATCACGGCACCTATCCGTTGCCCGAATCGCAGCTGGACCGTTTTCTGATGCGCATCCGCGTGGGCTATCCGGACGCGGCGGCTGAGCGCGAGATTTTGCGCCAGCATGTCGATCCGCATCCTGCCGGCGCGGTGCATCCGGTTTTGAGCGCCGAAGAACTGCTGCGTCTGCAGGAACTGGCCACGCAGGTGGCGGTGGACCCGGGAATCGTCGACTACATGCTCGCGATTGTCGAACGGACACGTCAGCACGACGCGCTTTCGCTCGGCGTGAGCCCGCGCGGTTCGCAGGCGCTCTACCGTGCGGCGCAGGCGCTCGCGCTGGTCGAAGGCCGCGATTACGTGATTCCGGATGACGTCAAGCGGCTGGTTGTCCCCGTATTCGCGCACCGTGTAATCGTCAACTCGCGGGTGACGCTCACCCAGCGCACCTCGGACTGGACGGAAAAGGTGCTCGAGGAAATTCTGACGCTCGTGGACGTGCCGCTCTAGAATCCTACTGAAATCATGAAGACAGCTATCATCGGCCTGCCTATGACAGGCAAAACCTCTCTGTTCACGATCCTCACGGGCGTGCACGAAGCCGCGCGCATCGGCAGCATGGAAACCCGCGTCGGCGTGGCGAAAGTCCCCGACGCGCGCGTGGACGCTCTGGCCAGGATCTACGAACCGCCCAAGATTACCTACGCAACCGTGGAGTACGTCGATTTTCCGGCGATTTCGAAAGAAGCCCTGCGCGACCCTAGCTATCTGGCGAGCCTGCGCGTCGCCGACGCGCTCGCACATGTGCTGCGGGTTTTTGAAAGCGACACGGTGCCGCACGAAAAGGGTTCGGTGGATCCGCTGCGCGATCTTGAAGACGTCGAGATCGAACTGATTCTGAGCGATCTCGTGGTGGTGGAAAAGCGGCTCGAAAAGCTCGAGAAAGACCGAAAGAAGATCAAGGACCAGAACCTCGATTTCGAGTACGACCTGCTGGTCCGCGCCAAGGCGACGCTCGAAGACAACAAGCCGCTGCGGAACATGGAACTTTCGCCGGATGACGAGAAGCGGATTCGCGGGTTTCAGTTTCTCTCGCAAAAACCGCTGCTCGCGGTGTTGAACCTGGGCGAAGAAGACGCTTCGCGTTTGCGCGAGGTGGAAGAGAAGTACCGGCAGGGTTCGCTTGCCGGTCGTCCGCGCGTGTCGGTGACGGCGGTATGCGGCAAGATCGAGGCCGAACTCGCGGAATTGCCGCCGGCCGAACAAGCCGAATATCTGTCGAGTTACGGGCTCAAGGAATCGGGGCTCGTCCGGCTGATCGCGGCCACGTATTCGCTTCTCGGGCTGATGTCTTTTCTGACCGCCGGCGAAACCGAAGTTCGCGCCTGGACCATTCCGGTGAACTCAACCGCCCAGAAAGCCGCCGGAGCGATCCACAGCGACTTCGAGAAGAAATTCATCCGCGCCGAGGTGGTGAACTGGCAGGCGCTGGTCGATCACAACGGCTATACGGGGTTGCGGGACAAAGGGCTTCTCCGCCTGGAAGGCAAAGAGTACGTGGTGCGCGACGGCGACGTGCTCGTCATTCGCCACAGCTAGTCATGTAAGCGCGATCTGCCCGGCGGCAGAATGCGCGATTTCCCAAGAGGCGCTCAGCGGTAAAGGCCTCGATCTGCCACATACTGGCGAACCGTAACGGGCAATTCCGGAACCGGGTCGCCTTGCGCGAGGCGCCTGCGAATTTCCGAAGAGGATACATTCAAGGCCAGAGTCTCGAGCCGGCAAACGCGCGCCCCTTCTGGAATCGAGTACTGATGACCGGGGCGTGTGACCACGATGAAGCGCACGGCGGCGATTACGTCCCGCCAGCGGTGCCAGGTGGTGATTTCGGCAAAGGCGTCGGAGCCGATGATGAAGTACAGTTCTCCCTGGTCCTGAAGCCGTTCGATGGTGAGAATCGAGTAGCTTTTCTCGAGACCCGCTTCAAGGCGCGAGGCAGACAGCAGCGGGTCGCCTTCACAGGCCAGTTCCACCATCCGGTAGCGGTCCTCGAAATCGGCGTGCACGCCGCGCTTATGGGGCGGGTTTGCCGCGGGAACAAAGAGCACGCGATCGAGGCCGAAGTGCGCGGCCGCTTCGCGCGCCACGGTGAGATGGGCTGAGTGGATGGGATCGAAGGTACCGCCGAAAATGCCCGTCTTCAACGCACCCTCGCCGGAAGGGTCCCGATGCCGTCGATGCGGGCGCGGACGGTATCGCCGCGCTGAATGCGGGCCCCTTTCGGGCATCCGGTGGAAATCAGGTCGCCCGGGTGGAGGGTCATGTAGTCGCTGTGAAAACGGACCAGTTCGTAGGGGCGATGGCGCATGTTGCGCACGAAATCACGCGAGCAGATTCCGGTGTTGTGCTCGGTGACCACCTCGAGCGAGTCCACATCGGCAATTTCGTCCGCTGTAACGATCACCGGGCCGAAGCTGAAGAACGTATCGATGCTCTTGGCGCGTGTGAGGTAGCGCGGATTGCGGCGGAGCACGTCGAGCGCCGTGAGGTCGAGCGTGGTGGTGTAGCCGAAAATGACGCCGTGAACCTCGGCGGCCGGTACGAACCGGCAGGTCCTGCCGATAATGACGCCGAGTTCGCCTTCAGCGTCCACCTCGTTTGAGACCTCGGCGGGCGGCAATACGATGTCGCCGCCGGGTTCGAACATGCACGAGGCGGGTTTCATGAAACTGCCGGGCTCCTCGGGTTGCACCGCCTGGATGTCCTCAGCGTGCGACTTGTAGTTGAGACCGATGCACCAGATCTTCGGCGGAACATCGTAGGGAAGAACCGGGCGGACCTGATCGAGCGGAATCAGCGGAATGTCGCGCAGGTCGGCAAGCGGAGAAAGGTCCCCGGCGCGGATCAACTCCAACAGATCGTCGGGAAGCCGTGAGCCGCGTTTGGCGTTGACCTCTTCGAAAGCAGCGATACCGCCGGGGGTCAGAATGCCCGCGTGGCGGGCTCCACGAGTTTCAAAACGGAGCAGTTTCATATTGTCCTGGCGATGTCGACGAGGTCGGAAAACAGCCCGTAGGCGGTCTGCTCGACGCCCGGTGAGATGGAAACCGTCCCCAACGTGCCCATCAGGTCCGTGTGAAGCAGGAGCAGGTTTGAGGTTCCCTGAGCGGTGGCCAAAATATCGGTTTCCGGCAATACCTCGGCGCGCACGCGGAGCCTGATCGCATCGCCGGTTCGTTTGCCGCGCGACACCAAGGCGACGGTTTTTTTCTGGCGCACGAGTTCCTGGACGCGCTCGGGAGTGAGCCGTCCGATTCCGCGGCGGTCCACGTCGAGCGGCGTGACGCGGGCATCGAGAAGAACGTTGGCGAGCGCCGCCGTCTTCGCCGCCGAATCCCATCCGTCGATGTCGAAGGCGGCGTCGGCTTCGGCGATTCCCATCTGCTGCGCGCGGCGGATGCCTTCCTCGATGGTGAGTCCCTCGCGCATGGCGGCGACGACGACTTTGCTGGTCGAGTTCAGAACGCCCGTGAATCCGGCGACCCGCACCGCGGGCAGATTGTTGCGAACCATGTTGAAGACTGGGCTCCCGTCCATGACGGTGGACTCAAACCGGAAGCAGACCTGGGAGCGGCGCGATTCCGCGAGCAGGTCGGCATAGCGGTGAGCAATCGGTCCCTTGTTCGCGGTTACAACGTGAATACCGCGGCGGAACGCGGACTGGATGTGCGAAATAGCGGGTTCGCCGGTGGAAGGATTCAGCGTGGTGATCTCGATGGCGACCTCGGGACGGGCGCGATCGAGAAACTCGTCGATGGATGCGGCGGCGGGTCCAAACTCCGGACTCAGGGGGAGTCCTTTCTCGGAATAGGCTGTTCCATGGCGCGCGGTATGGATGGCGGTGATGCGAAAGGGGTAGGCGGCGCGCTGTTGCGCCAGCAAACGGGCGAACGCCTGCCCGACGTGGCCGTATCCGATTAGAGCGAGTCTCAAACATACTGTTATACCGCGGCAGGGAGCGGGTCCCGGCTCAAACTCGCAGTTGCCGACCGGCGGCCGATTCAGCTATCCTGATAGCTGGACATTTCGCGAAAGTAAGGTTCTGAGTAGATGGCAAACACTTTTTCTGCCCTGAAGCGGACGCGTACCGCCGAGCACCGGACTGAAGTCAACCAGATGCGCAAGTCGAGGTTTCGTCACCAGGTGCGCAGCATCCGCCGGCTGATTGAGTCCAACGACGCAGCGGGCGCCGAGAAGGCGCTTCCGGAGACGTTTTCGATGGTCGATCGCGCCGCAAAATGGGGCATTATCAAGAAGAACACGGCTGCCCGGTACAAGAGCCGGCTCATCAAGCGCGTCAAAGCGCTTGCCGCCGCGTAGACCCGCTATAAGCCCCTCTTCAACCAGTTCTCCCAATTCCGGCCCGTTTCAGACGCTCGCAGGAAAGGTGCCATCGCAGAATCCGGCACCGTGAGCTTCTCGCGGCTTCCGGTGAGCTCTCGGGCCGCCTGCAAAAGGCCAACAGAAGCTTGCCCGCGCATCACCCGGCTCACTTGACGAGCGCCTGACGACGCGTTCGAAGGCGCGTAGGCGCGGTCCGCGGCTCTCAGCATCTCCACATCGAGATCGGAATCGCCCATCGCGACCACCTGCTCGGGCGAACCTGCCCAGGACACCACATGCCGGAGCGCCGCGGCTTTCGAGGCTCCTCGTGCGACGACGTGAGTGGCGCTGCCTGTGGGGACCAATTCCAGCCGATCACAACCGGAAACGGCTTCGGCCAGTTGTTCCGGGGCGAGGCGGGACTCCCGGTCTTCGAGCATCCGAAAAACGCGCAGGGAGTATTCGTAACCGGGCTCATCTCCGCAGCCTGAAAGTCTCCTGAAGTTCGCCAATGCGAACCGGGTCTGTTCCAAAGCGGGGATTTCAATCAGCGGTACTTCGCGGTTGGACACGGCATCGTAGAAAACGGAACCCAACTCGGCAATGCCGCCGGCCAAACCGTATGCGGCGGCATACTCGCGCACGTGCTCGACGGAGCGAGCCGTGTTCAGCACGACAGAATAGCCGGCCTGTTGCAGCAGATGGAGCGCGGCGATTCCGCTTGGCCCGCTGTGCGGGAATCCAAAGACATGCAGGTCAAGCACCCCATCCAGGTCCAGGAAAAAGAGCTTGCCGGTCCAGCGGGGCGGATTGGGCGAGAGTGCCTGACCCTGAAAACGCGCCAAACGGAACGTGGCGAAGTTCCGGGCCTGGTGCCACTGGTGAGTTTGAGCCCGCCGCTCACAATCCGACGTTCTCCGTTTCAAGCTGTAGCGGGCGCGCTTGATGATGTTGGAGGCATAAAGACACTGGTGCAGAATCAAACGTTCGCCGATCGACTCGTCCCCGGACTCGCCGGCGTATCGTGCCAATAACTCCTGTTCGTCCTCCGCGTTGAATCCAAATTCGTAGGCGGATCCGGCCAGATCCCACGCCGGATCAACCAAGTCGAGTTCGCCGCCGCCGAAGTTATGCTGCTCGTAGTCGGTCTTGTAAAGCACGCCGCTCGCCGAGATGAAATCCTCGGGTTTCATGCGTCCATCCACAAGTACGGGGTGCGGAGCGGCAAAACGGCGGAGATGCCGGACGATGGCGCCGGACTTGAGCCGGCCGAGGATCGGGCCATAGGGGCGGCGGAGAATCGTGATCAAGTCGTTCCAGCCGCACCAACGATAGCCGGGGTCAGCGAAGAAGGGGTCGGCCTCTACGGGCAGCGAGTGGACCCTGCGCGCGATGTAGCCGGCGACCTGTTGAGGGAGCCGCCGGTTTGCCGCCGGCGGTCCCCCTTCGACCCACTCACTAAACAGGAAGCCTTCCCGGTAGAACAGAGGCTGCGGCACCCGGCCCTGAAGCGCGCGCCCGCACAGCCAGGCATGGTAACCGAACCAGCCCCAGCCGGAACTCTTGGCTATGATCCGGCGGTCGCCGGCATCGAATACCCGTTTTAGCCGCACCTGGAAACCGGCCTGTAAACCGGCCGTGAAACGGGCGTTCAAAGCGGCTGTCGAGGGAGACTCGGCCGCCACGTTACAACCTGTATGATCACCGAGAAGTTCAGCCGCTCTTCCGCCGTGAAGAAACCTCCACTTGAATTGCTGTTCCGGCGGCAAGAAAATTCGCGCGGCGCATGGGACGGCGGCGGAAGCGGGACGTGCGGGATGGCTGGGGAGGACGAGCACCGTGCGGTCAGCGGTCACGCCGAAAGCCCTGAGAATTTCCGTGATGCGCAACTGAGTTCCACCCGTGTTCGGATGATCGTCAACAACCAGTGCGCGGGCGGTTCGCGGGATGGCGGATAGTTGACGGCGCTCCTCAGGAGAAGGATCTGACTTGGGCCTGAGGGTGATCCAACTCACGCGTTCAAACCCGAGGGCGCGCAACCGAGCGGCGGCAAGTGGCGCGAAGTAGGCTCCTGCCGTCCGGGGCCCAATCACAACCACCGGTGCGGTCCGATTGCCGAGATGAGAAATACTGAGATCGGCCATCGCGACCACATCGTGATGCGTGAGGTCCTGACAACGAAAACCCTCGGGTATCCGCATGCGCGCCGAGAGCAGCCGGGATGGAAGAGTGCTTGCCTGTTCAATCAGCCCGGTTGCCGACGTGGCGAGCGCCGTCGAGGTCGCGGGCGAAAGTAAGCGGTCGCATGCGAGATCCACGACCGCGGTCCATTCACGGCGCCAGACGAGAGCGTTCCCAAGACGAATTCCCGCCGCCGCGCCAAGAGAATGGTTCAGCATGCGCTCCAAACGCGGAAACACTTGGGCGGCCCGAGGAAACCGGGCCGAGGCTGCCCGCAAGGAGATGTGCCGCGCGTGCATCCCGTCGTCCACGGTCACGGCGATGGCACAAGCCAATAGATAGTTATTCAAGACGCGCTCTTGTTTCTGCCACTCGAGCGTATCGGTCGTCAGCTGCGTCAGGTTGGCGCGGAATGCACTTACTAAGTCACTCAGAGTTGGCGCGGGATTTAGACAAAACTGATACTGATCGTACCAATCAGAAATCCCGAGTAACTGTGCGCCTGCGGACACTCAGTTATTCCTCCGCAGTGCATCTCTAACTAAGTACCAGGCGATCTTCGGATCGCGCACTCCCCGGCGCATCGCGTAAGGCAGCCACGCCTTCCCATACGGCACGTACACGCGGACGGGAACCTTCAGCGACCGGGCTACCTCCATACAGGCGCGGACAGGGAGTCCGTAGAGCAATTCGAGCTCGCAGGCTGTGCCGGACTGGAGCAGGCGGCTGAGGGCGCGTTGCGCGATGCTCGCGTTGTGCGTGGCAACACCGACTCGAACACCGCCGCCTGCCAGCACGCCCGCCAGATTCAGAAAGCCCCGCGCGGAATCGACGGTGCCCGGCCACTGACCTTTGATGATGCGGACGGGGAGTCGCCGGCGCAAGGCCCATTCGGCGTCGCTGGTGCTCCTCTGCCACGTGGCGGGCAGGGTGCAACCCACAACGTGCGGCGCAAGCTGCTCGATCAGTTCGAACGTGGGGGGCGCGGTTTCCGGACCGTGGGAGTCGCAGTGAACCGGTATCGAGTTCGCCGACGCGTTTTCGACTACCCTTCGCGTCAAGTGCAGGTTGTACCTGAGCGCGGGCGGCTTCAGAGATAAGTAGCAATCGAGGCCAGATTGGGCCAAAGGCTGGACGGATTCCAGATAGCGAGCGGCGATTTCATCCGGGGCATCCTCGATTGCGTTCCAGCAGCAGACGGCGCTTCTAACGCCGCCGGCAGCGAAGTTCCGGGCCACCCGCAGAGCATCTTCAAGTGAAGGGCCGGCTATGTAGGGCCGCGCGGCGCGTTGGACGACCGCGGTGAGTAACTCACGCGCCGGGCTCATGGCCAAAACTTCCTGGCCAGGGTACTCAACCGGTTACGCACGAATCTGCTTGAATCGCCGGCGAAGGCTAAGAACCCGCGTGGATTAAAGGGAAAGATCCGAAGAGTGCAGAAAGGGCGGCAGGTCGAGGTCCATATCTGTGTCCAATTCTCGCACTTGCCGTTGAAATCGAAATACTCAAGGTTCTTTTCCGCGGAGTAACGAATCGTCTCGAGCGTCAGGAGAATGCCGGGCGAAAGGCGGGCATAGCGCTCGTCGTATCCCATCTTCAGGAGCGAAAAGCGGCTCTTGTTTTCAAGTGCGATCTGCGTCGCGATTGCGGTTCCCGAGATGCGCAGAAAGCAGATCCGCAATCTGCGATTTCGCGCGGCCATCGCGGCGAACGACCGGATGAACCGGCTTTGCAGCGGATCCAGTGCGATTGCCGTGTGTGTAGCGGCCTTCCACCCGGACGCTTCGACGCGCATCGCTTCTTCGAGGAGCGGCTGCAGTTCGGATGGTCCCGGAGACAGGATGTCGACGGTGAGTTCTCCGATTCTTGCGGCGAGGCGCCGCGAACGTCTCAAATCGCCGCGCCGGCCTGCGTTGAGGTGATCTTCCGGGCACCGCCAACTCTCGTCAAGGGGAATGAACGGAGCGCCGCCCGTCCTTCGTCGGATCACCAGACCTTTGCGGCGATAGGCATTGCGAAGCGCATCGATCACGGGCGAATCTTCGGGGATCTGATGGAGGTACAAAGGCCGCCCGGTTTCGGCAAGCGCGTCAGCGAGGTCCCGGACGGCGGCGTGGTCGTTGTAGAGGAAGTCGAGCGTATCGAACATTTCGGCGCCGATAAAACGAAGGCGTCCGGACAGATTGTTCTCAGCGCAAAGAGGAGCGATGGCCGCGGGCGTTGAGCCCCCCGCGAGCATTACGTTGATGGTTGCGGCCCTCTCGAGACAACCGGCCCAGGCGCGAAAGAACTCATAACCCAGCACGGGATTGCCTTCGCGGGCGACGAGGCCTTCCCACGCTGTTTCGAGTTGCTCGAAAGAGCGAAGGTCGCGAACGATGTTCATTAAGAAGCCGAGCGCACTGCCTCTGAGCTCGCGCTCCGGTGGAAGGGGAGCACGAAGGAGAAGACAGCGCCTGAATCGCAATCCGCCGCCCAGATAGCGCCGCCGTGATGGTCCACGATCATCTTGGAGATGGCAAGGCCAAGCCCGCTTCCAGCGCGTTCAGCCGGCGCGCTGTAGGAGATGTACTCTTCAAAGATGTCGTGGCGGTGTTCAGCAGGCACTCCCGGTCCGTTATCGCAGATGTCGATCCGGTAGCAATTGGGACGCTGAACCTGGCGCCGGCGCCGTTCCTGAACGGCGGTGAAGGCGCCTCCAACGGGTTTACGGCGATCCCAGAAATAATCATAGCCGCGGACTTCAATTCGTCCATCGGACGGCGTGAACCGGCACGAGTTCTCAAGCAGATTAATGAGCACCTGCTCGATGCGGAACGGTTCGAAGGCAACCGGCTCACTTGGCCGGTTGAGTTGTACCGTAACCTCGATCCCCTTTTCCTCTGCCTCGTGCGCGATCTGCCGGACGGCCTCCTGAACCGAAGGCTCTACGGGATGAACCGTCAAGTCGGCCGGGCGCTCCACTCGATTCACGACATTCAACTGGAACATCGCGGCACTCAGGCGGGTGAGCCGGCGTATGCTCGACTGCATCGTTGTCAGCACGCGAAGTTGCTCGTCGGCAAGCGGCCCTAACTGCCCCGTCAGCAGGAGATCGCAATAGCCGCTGATCGCAGTCAATGGAGCCCGGCAGTCATGGGCAGCCCGCGCGAAGAAATTCGATCGCGCATGATCATATTCCTGGAGCTTCAGGTTGGCTTGCAAGAGAAGTTGAAGCAGCGCGTCCCGGTCGCTGCTGAGGGCGTGTACACGGCTGCTTGCCGCGGACGCGTCTTCGAGGGGGAGGATGAAGGCTCGGAGCGTCGATTCGCTCGCGGGGCGGAGAACCACATGCACGCCCGCGCAGACGTCCTCGGGAATGGACTCCAACTGGCGCTTGGATACGATCAGTACGCGCGAGCCCGGGAAAACCAGGAAAGCTTCCGGAACCTGCTGGCCATCCTCGAAATCCCAAATGCAGACGTCGCCTTCAAAGCGGCCGTTGCGCGGCGAGACAATCAGTTCGGCCTGACCGGGCCTTGCCGAGTCGAGAACGCCGCGGCATGTCCTATAAAGCTGATAGTCGCCCGAGATAAGAATGATTCGCATGGCAGCATATCCCGTTTAGTTCGGTTGATCAGGCGAATCGATCGAAAGCTTCCTCATCTTATAGAGCAGGGCCTTATAGTCGATGTTCAGAAGGGCGGCGGCTTTTTTCCGATTCCAACGAGTGGCGGACAAGGCGGCCAAGATTGCTTCAGTTTCAGCTCGATCCCTTTGCGCATTGACGTTGGTGAGAATGTCGACCGGCTGTGAGGCTGAGGGCGAGGAACCTTCCGCCGTGGGCTTGATACGGCCGAGAACATCCCGAATGATGAGGTCCGGATCCTGCAGCACAACCAGCTTCCGTATCACGCTCTCGAGTTCACGGATGTTGCCCGGCCAAGTGTATTCGCTTAGACAACTCAGCAGCGCGGGCGTGAGCAGCGGTTCCTGACCGCGGCCCCGAGCATGCCGGCTGAGTAAGAATTCCGCGAGCCGCGGAATCTCTTCCCTGCGCTCTCTAAGTGGTGGCAACGCGAAAATCACACAATTGAGGCGATAGTACAAGTCCTGCCGAAAGTGCCCCTCGGAGATCGACGTTTCGAGGTCCCGATGGGTGGCTGCCATGAACCGAACTTCGACGCGCAGGTCGTCCTTGCCCCCGATCCTCCGGAACGTATGATCCTGCAGAACGTGAAGCAACTTGGCCTGAAGACGGACGTCCATGTCGCCGATTTCGTCGAGCAGGAGAGTCCCGCCCTCGGCCATTTCAAGCAGTCCTGCCTTTTTTTGAAAAGCCCCGGTGAATGCACCCTTCTCGTAGCCGAACAGTTCACTCTCGATCAGTTCGGATGGGATCGCAGCGCAGTTCAACTTGACGAAGGGCCGGGAGCTGCGCGGCGAACACGCGTGAATTTGGCGCGCCAAAACTTCCTTACCGGTACCTGTTTCACCACGTACCAGAACCGGCAGGTCGCTTTGTGCTACGCGGTCAATCAGCGAATGAATTTCCCGGATCGCCGGATGCTCTCCAAAGAACATCGTGGCGGCGGGTTCCGGAGTAAGCGAGGGTTCGCGCTGCGCCCGGACGGCCTTGTCGACAACCCGCCAGACGTCCTCATTGCTGACCGGCTTTGTTAGAAAGTCCGTTGCGCCGCCCTTTATCGCTTCCACGATGTTGTTCGTGGTGCCCAGCGCCGAGAGCATAATTACGGGTAAGTTCGGCTGAGTTCTTCGGATTTCCCGCAACGCGCCGAATCCGTCTTTGCGGGGCATCATGATGTCGAGAAGGACCGCATCGACATCGTTGTGGATCGAAAGCTGTTTCAAGACCTCTTCGCCGTCAGCGGCGCAGCGGACCTCATACCCACGGCAGCGCAGACTTGTGGCCAGGTAGCTTCGAATGTCGCTTTCGTCTTCTCCGATGAGAATGGTGGTACGTGGGTTGGCCGGATGCATCGCTCCTCGATGAGCAAGAAAATGGAACTTGCATGCAAAACCACAGCAGTCTCATTTTGGCGGGGAAGGCTCTTTGAAATTGAGTGGCCTTTTACGCCAAGCGCTGCTTTTTCGGAAGCCCCCGTTTTGTTTCGACTTGGTGTCGGAGCTTCGCCTTATTACTTCCTCAGCTTTAGAGCATAGAACGTGTAAGGCCTTCCGTCAAGCCTGAATCGGCGGATTCAGCCTGTCGGAAGGCCGTATTTGAAGATGGAGTTATCCTAAATAGTAACAGGGACCAACTGTGGTACTCGTAGAACAGTCAACTAGTTAGCGAGATAGCAACAGATTCGTCTTCACTTTGTTGGCATAAACGGCACATTTCGTATTGCGGCAAATCCCAACACCCTAACTATCGAGCTCAGTTGGAGCGACGCTCAGCGATTTGCAGCGCCGGATGGCGGCGCTGCTGACGCGCCAATGGGCCGGCAATCGCATTTGTCGAACTCAAAACCCTGGCGGTCGGAAGAGTGCGGGGTGACCGCGCCTCCCCTCGCCGCGCGACTGCGGGGGCCGATGTTGAAATCGAATTTAAGCAAGTCGGCGAAATCAGGGTTGGCGCGCAGGTTCCGCTGCAGGTGGCTTATCGATGGTAGAGGCGGGGACCCGTAAAAAAGGTTGTCCGAGCCATAGACGCGGCCGCACTCATCCCCAGTGCGGCACGGACGGCCGGCGCCGTCATCGGCAACCAAAAAAGGCCGTGGCGCGGTCTGGTAAAAAATATTGTTCCGCAGGCGCAACCGTTTCGCGGGATTTGGTCCATTCATGCTGATCGCGCCGTTGGCATTCTCGTAAGGTGGATTCGACCAGTTACCACAGGCGTACATCGTGTTATTAAATACTTCGATTGTTCCGCTTCCGGGCTCGCCTGCATTCGTCCAACCCTGAACATTGATACAGAAGAAGGTGCCCGAGCGCTCAGGAGTGTTTGGGCCCTTTCCGGCGTTATAGATGATGTTATTCCACAGGTTTACACCGCCAGGCTTAGAAGGGTCCACAGTGGCCAGGATGATACCGTCACACTGTATATCATGAATCAGGTTGTCGTGTATCTGAAGATCAAAGAGGTCGGCTCCGCCCGAAGAATGCACGTGCAGACCGCGGCAGCCGTTGACATTCGCTATCTCGTTCCAACCGAAGTTAACGTGATTCGAATCGGTGCCGAGGTATACTCCATGATACAAAGCGGAGGCGCCTGGCCTTCCTGTATCATGGATGCGATTCCCAAAGATAGCAAGCTTATCGGTCTTGCCGGTACCGAGGCACGCCGACGGGCCGTCCCCACGCGGGCAACTGATATCATTCCCAATTACGCGCCATCCGCGGGTGCCGTAGATCGAAAGCCCCTCGCCTCCACCCCGCAGATCAAACCCAGCGATCACCCAATAATCTTCGCCTTGGCCTTTGTTCCGGATGCCGAAATCGCAGCCGCCTTCGGCTGTCGGCTTCTCGCTCCCGATCGTCGGATGTTCACCGGGGTAAGCGACTAGTGAGATGGGCCGGTCCGGGGTGCCGCCCTTGCCGGCTAGAAGGAAACAGGCACTCCAATCATCGTTGGTGGCCTGCACCGTGTCTTGCCGGACATAAGTTATATCCCCCGGGCCCATTGCATCACGCGCATGGAGTATGGTGCGCCACGGGGCCGTCGCGCTACCCTTAGCGGAGTCTTTGCCGCGTTGACTTACAAAGCGAATCCTGCCTGGCCGGACTGTAAACGGAAGCGGATTGGAAGCGCCGGCGCTCGTGTGAACCTGGATAACCCCGGACGATGCGCCTTTCCCAATCTGAAACGTGATCCGGTCGTCCTTCCAGACCGGATAGGCCGCGGCCGGCGTTCCACCGATGGTGACCGTGGAGTCAGCCTTCTCTGAACCGAAACGGGCGCCAAACAGAGTGACGAACGCCCCATCTTCGTTTTCACCCCCGGAGTTCGGCCCGCTCTCGATGTCGGAGTAGAAGATCCGCGGCGGGTTGATCGTACCGGTGCAGGTTCCAGCCAGGAATAGGAGGCAGATGGGAAATCGAGGCAAGGCGTTCACGCTCCCCCGGCGGCCGGCAGGCGGCAAATCGGCGTTTGCCCGCAGAACTCCGGACTGAAGTACACCGTATACCGCGAAGTGCGAAATACCGGATGATAGGCATCCAGACGCTTCTGTACGGCCTCAAAAACCGCCGGCCGTCGCTGACGCATTGCGGAGAAACTATCTTCGTAATTTGGGTCGACGATGACTACGGCCGGTGTCTTGCCGGTGCTGATGCCAATCGTGTGGTCCTCTACCAGACGTTGATCGAAATTGAGTGCGAAAGCGATGGTAGAGGGTCCATTGATGGACGGCGCGGCCTTGGCGTGCACGTCGAGAAAGTGCGCCACCGAGTCGAGTTGGGCGTTCTCGGATGTGCGGGCGCTCCAAAACATCCCACCAAGCTGAATCGAAATGCTGAGTGAAATCGTTAATAGGCTCAGTGTTCTGATCCACGGCGGAGCGGGCATTGTGAGGACGACAACTGCCAGGAGTGCGGCATACAGGGGTAGGATGTGAGCCAGATATACTGACAGCTTTTGATTAAAGACGGATTGTGTCAGAAAATAAGCCGCCCATAGGACAAGAAGCGCGCCAACGCCTTGTGCGGTGCGCACCGATCGGAGAAAACAGGCGCAGACAACAGCCGCAACATAAAGACCTAACGCAATACTCTTGAGCTTTGGGAGAGGCGTCGCTTCGGTCAGTCCGTAGGTGTCAGCGTACCGTTTGCCTTCCTGCGTCAGAAGCGTGATCGGATTGGTCGAGCTCGAGATACGGCCGTTCCCGGCGGCATTACCTTTCATTTGGGCGTAAAAGGCTTCGACGTCCCCTAACGCGTACGCGAAATACGGGATCAGGACCACGATGCAAACGAGTGCGGCCCGAACCAGGCGGCCCAGCGAAAGGCGCCCGCGATCGTAAATTAGTATGAAAGCGCCGAGCGCGACAAGATGGAGCAGCGCATTGGGATGGGCGAGGGCGGCAACAGCCAACAACGCGGCGGCCACGTACAAAGCGCGCTCAAAGTGAGAATCTCGCCACCGGATATAGACAGCTATCGCGCCCAGTCCAAAAGTGAGGCATAACAGGTCCGGACGTGCCGATATCGTGGCGTACATGAACGCATAGTCGCTGAAGAGAATGGCGGTCGCCAGGATTGCCGCAGTCCGGTTGGACGTCAGCCTGAATATGATGATGTAGAGGGCGTAGCCAATCGGGAAAAGTAACACCAGGTTCAGGACCCGTGAAGAAAACGCAGTGGCAGGGAACAGCCGGAACCACGCTGCCTCTACGAGCATGTAGAGCGGCATTGTCCAGTAACTCTTCTGTTGAATTCTCAGTAAGCCGCTGGCGTCCGGATCGAGCGTGGTCGTTCCGGTCGAACCCCGATGCGCGAGATTGAACGCGGATGCTGCGAAGTGGCCCTCATCGGGACGTGGTGCGCGACGTTCGGACGCCAGCCATAACACGCAGAGAGTGACAGCCCAGACGATGGCGGCTAAGGCCGTCGTGCGGTGGACCGCCCAGGACCGCGTATCAGAGGAGATCAGCAGCATCGTTTAGATCCTTGCACGGGACGTCAAAAGCGACGAGTAAGATTCCTGAACAGCGCGGCTCATGTTGGCGATGGAAAAGACGCCGGTGACGCGTTCCCGGGCGGCGTCGCCCATCTGTCGCCGAAGGGGTGGCGATTCGATAAGTTGGTTGAGGCGGAGCGCCATCGACTTGTGGTCTTCGCTCGGTACGATAAACCCCGAGACCTCGTCCTGCACTGCTTCGGGGTTGCCGCCGACTGCGGTCGCAACACAGGGCAGGCCCGCTCTCATCGACTCGAGCAGGGCGTTGGAGAGCCCCTCGGTCCTTGACGGCAGGATGAAGATATCGGAAATATTGAGAAGCTCAGATACTGCTGTGATCTGGTCGAGAAACAGGATTGAGCCAGCCAGCCCGAGATCCTCGGCGAGCGCCACCACACTTCGGCTATACGCGAGATTCTCACCGGCTCCGAAAGAACCGGCCACCACAAAGCGAACATTGGCATGGCGTTCGCGCACCTGCGCTGCGGCTCGGACCATAACATCGATCCCTTTGACATATCGCATATTGGCAACACAGGATATGATCAGAGACGAGGAATCGACGCCGATTAACCGCCGAAGGCGCTGGACTTCTTCAGGATCGATGTTAGTTGTTTCTTCAACGCCATTGTAAATCGTCACCGTCCGCGAGGGGTCCGACCTGTCGCGGTCGATGGTAAAACGGCGAACCTCGTTCGACACGGCGTGTATCTGATCGTAATAGGTGTGGAAAACCCGATAAGCGAGTGTGCTGAATGGACCACGCCGGAAGCCCATATCTCTTCGGCTGGAAATGAGGACCTTTGCGCCGCATAACTTCGCGATCGGCCCGGCCCACAGGTCCGACACGTTGAAGAAGGTATGCACGATATCAATTTGCAGCCGGCGAACGAGCCGCGCCAGGCGAATTGCGATCGCAATTGCTTTCAGGCTTCTTAGGTTCTCCATCGGCCAGTGCAGGATTTCGCAAGGGAAGCCTCTCCGAAACGGCGCCGCCACATCGGATGTGTGAAAAGTCAAAATGCGGCATTCATAGCCGTTGACTTGAAGATCGCGCACGAGACGCAACAAGCACATTTCGGCTCCGCCGACGCCCCAAATGCTGTCAATTATAAACAGCACGCGTACCGGACGGATGGCGGACGCGATCTCAGGTTGCATCTCGTGAGCTACTGCGCTCATTCGGCGGACCTTCTCCGCAAGAAGCGCGCCGTCGCGCGCGCTGCCCGAAAGGCGCGATACTTGGCCCCGTCACGCCATGCCGAGTGCTCGGGAGGGGTGGGGCTTATGCCCATGTTTCGCAGTCTGCGGTTGACGTAGTATACAACCGCCTGGCGTTCGGATTGTTCTGACCGGAATGTTACGCTAAACGATACTGAGACTTGTGGTCCGTTCTTGACCCAGTGGGGTGCTCCTACCGGAAAGTGCAGTCCGTCCCCGGGTGTGAGAGTAAATACCTGGGCTCTGGCCTGGTATTCATCCTTGAAGACCATGTTTCGGTGGTAGTCGGACCCATGCCACACCTGGAGCATAAATTCGCTCTCGGCTTCTGATATGACGTTGCGATCCTTCGGATTCCATATCGAGACCTGTTTGCTGCCCTTGATTTGCAGCAGGAAGTTATGCTCTTCATCCAGATGATACGGTGTTACGGAGCCGGGAGAGGTGACGAAGATAAAAGCCTCTTCCCGATGCATTCCCGTCACCTTGCCGCCAAGTTGCTCGTAGACGCCATCCAGGAAGAGGCGGACCAGAGGACGATAAGCCGGGTCGTTTTGAACATTCTTGAGTACAAGCCAAGATCCGTTCTCCTCTATTCTTCGAACTGTTTCTACTACGGAAAGGCCGTTCCGCGGGTGCAGCCGGGGATCCTGATTGACAGGAACCTTTCCGCTGAAATATTCGACTTGTGAAGCTGGCAACCGCTGTGCCAGTTCGACAAGTTGCGGCAGTTCAAATTCCGATCTGTCCGTTAACGAATGCCGGATCAGGAAAGCAGCTTGAGGAAAGGAATCAGTGATAAGGGCAGGATTCGCTTGCATGCCGGGTTTCGAAGTGCTTGCGGGTGCAGTAGCCATGACGTTAGCTCCTCATTGGTTGACGGGTGGAAATTTGCAGGTAAGAAGGGGTTGAAGTCTCAACGAAGCATCGCTTCAGCCAGCGGGCCGCGGGTAGCGTCGCAAGGACGAAATCGCCACGCCGGGAACCGTCCGATATCAGGGAGCGCCGGATCGTACGCCTCCCGCCCCAGATGCGATTGGCCATGGGATGCCGCGGACTCGCGCACGAATCGAGCCAATGGATGTGCGGGCTAGAGTGAACGTAGCGAATATTCTCGAGCTCGAGAAGTAAACCTGGGGAGAAGCGCGAGAATTGCTCGTCGAACGCTATCTTGAAGGTGAACCCGCCTTCTCCGGCGAGCAGATTATGTTTCAGTGCGATCGGACGGCCGTCCAAAGAAAGCTCTAAGAGCATGGCCCGACCGCGTTCATAGGCGGCTCGTGTGATTTGTCGGAAAAAAGCCTCGTGTGTCGCCTGGCGGGCGAAGGCGCCACCTCCGCCCGCACCCTTCCACCCGCGTGCTTCAATCGAAATGAACTGGTCGAGAAAAGTGTCCAGGGCCGACAATTCGTCAATCTGTCGGTATCTCAACACGCCCTTCTCACCTAAGCGGCGCTCCAGGCGCCGAAACTCGTCCAGGTGTTTGCGGCTGACTCGACTGTTAAGATAGCCCTCCGCACCAGTCTCACTGGGAAGTAACATCGCACGAGCATAATCGCTCAGGGTGAACGTCCCTCGTCCAAGCACGAACTCCGACCACTCATGATGGAACGGGCCTTCGCCGAGAATGTGATTGGTGTCCAACACATGAGCCTTGAATGGATTGCTTTCGAACCAGCGCCAGAAAAGGTCCAGGGTAACGTTTACCCGTTGCCGGTCAATCAACGGAACCGTCAAGAAACAGTACTCGTGTTGCCAGAAAGACAAACAACGAAAAGGAAGAGCGAGCCGTCCCCGGTGAAACTGTACCGGAAAAAAGCCCCACAGAGCAGCGGAGCCCGAGCGATCCTGTGGTCCGAATACGGCGACAAAATAGAGATCCTCAGCGTCTGCCAGATATTTCAACGCTGGCAGCAGGAACCAGGATTCGTAAAACGCATTGGGTGCGATCGCCCGAAGTGCAAGTTCATCCCAAGCCGGAACGAGCCGTTCCAACTCATCCGGGCGCAGAACGCGAACCTCTGGTTTTGCAGCCGGCTTTGGATTGTCTGGCTGCGCTCTAACGGGAGTTGGTGCCACGGGAGTCATGAAAAGCGCGTCTTACGAGCAGAGGCAAACAACACGACATTGTCGAGTACAGCCCGACGCAAAGCGACCAGACCGGTGACGATCCCGGAAGGGAGTGACGCTAGTGCGCGGTAGCTGAGGGGAGCGTTCGGTAGAGTGGCCAGATCAGCCCTGGCTTCACTTATCTCGCCGATGCTCAGCAGCCCTCGAACCCGGTTCATGCGTAGCGTCCGTACAAGCGCGTCATATTCGGCGCCATGGGCGGCCATGAACTCCGGGTCGGCGCCCCATACGTTCTTCAAAACGACCAGCCGGGAGTTAGCGCACGTAAGAAGATCGGCATCCGTAAGTCGAGGACCGGGGTGTTCCTGTTGCATCGCCGAATCGAAGTCGAGAAAGGCCGCCTCTCCGTGGCGCGAAAGTCTTCCCCAACATTCCCAGTCCTCGAATGTGCGAGTTTCGGTGTTGAACCTCAGCGCTCCCCCGGCTTCATTTCGTCGGACCATAAGAGTGTGGGTAGCGATGTAATTAAAGTGCATTTCCCGACGGTATAGGCTGCCCGTATAAACGGGAAAGTCAGCGGCGCCGGACATGAGTGGCGCAAAGTGAGAATACGGCCGGGGACCGTCAAGAATCTTTTCCCAGGGTTGGTCATCACCGTTCCAATGCCGCAGCGCCTGTGGGTGCTCCTTTCCCGCGTAGACGTTGTTGAAGTTGGTAAATGAGAACAGGACATCGGGGCAATGATTCATGAATGTCCGCTGAACGATGGTCTTGCCTGGAAGCCATACGTCGTCCGAATCAAGAAATGCAATCAGATCACCGGTGGCGGCCTCAACGCCGAGGTTCCGTGCTGCGCCTGCGCCACGGTTATCCTGGCGAAGGTAACGTATCTTCTTGTCACCCAATTCCGCGACGACCTCGGAGGTCGCGTCTGTCGAGCCATCGTCCACGACGATGATCTCATCGCCCTCAGAGGTTTCGCTCTGCGCCGAACGTATTGCACGGGTCACCAGATGGGCGCGGTTATAAGTGGGGATAACGACGCTAATAGACGGATGGGACATGTTAATGGAAAAGACGCCTAACGGAGCCGGCTATATTGTGAACCTTACATCGAAATAGGGCATAGGACAGGTCGGCGCCCATTCCGTAGCGGCCAAGTTCAAACCTGTCTACATCCGGCAGATTTAGCCGGGGTGTCGTCGTCACGGCCGCTAATATGCCCTGTTCACGAAGAAGGTCCATGGAGACATCGTTGTAATCCTCCGATGTCCCGTTAGGGTACGCAAAGAAGCGGCAGGGCGCTCCCGTCAGGTACTCAACGGCTGCGATAGACCGCGTGATCTCCTCGCGCTGGCGGGCTTTATCAATCCTTGCCAAGATCGTGTGTGAGGCAGTGTGAGCTCCGAACTCTATCAGGCCTGACTTTAGCATCTCGGAAATGGCGGCGGCGTCCAACATGTGAAACGGAGAGTCGTGCGGAAGAGGGGCGGCAAGGTCGTAGCCGAGTGACTCGCAGATCTGCGCGAGCTGCGTAATTAGGGCCGTTGGGGGCAGCTTCTTGAGGTCCGCCTGAAGCATGCCGGATACCCGGCTCTTATGAGCGGGAGTGTTAATGGAAAAACGGTTCCCTTGCCATTCGAAGACAGGAAGAGTTGTACGCGCAAGCGCGTCATTTAACCGGCAGAACCAGACGGTGTCATCCGAGTCAACAAGGTCAGTACAAAGGAAGACGGTCGCAGGCAGATTCAACTCGCGAAGAACCGGAAAAGCGACATCGTAAGTGTTGTAGAAGCCGTCGTCAAAAGTGATCGCCACCGTAGGTGTGTCGGCTTGAGAGAAGGCGTTGTTGAGGACCGCATCGCGAAGTGAAATGACGCGGAAGTGCCTCTTGATGTACTCCATCTGCCGCGTGAATGCTGAAAGTGAAGTGAAACACCAATCGCTGAGCGGCAACTCATGAGCTACCACGCCGTGATACATCAAGACTCCCAGTGGGGGCGCGGGCAGCCATCGATGGAGCCGCAACGCCACACCGAGCGACGCCATGGAGCCTAGAAGTGAGGCTTTCGCGGATAGGACTGCGTTCAATGATGACAAGGCAAGGAGTTTCAATCTAGACGTCGCGCGAGGATCGCTGGAGGTCCCTGATCAGCGTAATAGGCTGCCGGATCGCGGGTTCCGCAAGAGCCCGTAGGAACATATACACGTTACTTGATTCAAACGGAAAATACAGCAGAGATCTTCCATACCAGCTTAGACTCGCACGGGTGCGCCCTTCGCGAAACAAAGCGTCGCCCCGCTCCCGGTAAAGGTTTGCGAGCGCGCGGTGCGCGCGAACTCTGCCCCGGAATCCGCCCGGGTTGTGCTTGTCAATGAAGTACTGCTGGGCCGTGAGCATCCGCGAAAAGTCGGAGCTCATTGAAGTCGGTGTGATTCGATAGTGTGCCAGGATCTTGTTCTCGAATCCGACGGGGAATCGGCTGGCGATCCGGTACCACATGTCCCGATCTTCGGTCGCCCGCATTTGTTCGTCGAACAGACCGACATCGTCGAAGCAACGTCGTCTGACCAGTACGGTCGGACATAGTACGTGCGCACGGCGGTCATAAATATAGTCGGCGATCTTACCGCTAAGAAACCTGGGAGGGCGAATGCCAGGATATTCAATGATTCGCCCGGCAGCATCGATCCGTGCGACGCGCGCGTGTACGAACCCTATCGCGGGGTGCCGCCGAAGATGTTCGACGCCACAAGCGAGGCGGTCCGGCATCCAGACATCATCAGCGTCCAGTAAAGCGATGAACTCACCCGCCGCGCGCATGATCGCCGCGTTGCGCGCCGCCGGTAGCCCGCGGTTGGCCTGATAATAGTAATGAAGGCGCCCTGAAAACTGCGGCCTCAGTCTGTCGACGATGTCTTTCGTGTTATCCGTGCTGCCATCGTCGACGATGATGGCTTCCCAATCCTCGAATGTTTGCGCCAGGACACTTTCCAGTGCCGCCGGAAGGTATCGGGACGTGTTGTACGAGGGGATGATTACACTAACGGATGGCATAGGTCACTGAATTGAGACGGTGACACTCGGCTGGCTCTCTTTGTCGATCGTTCGAATTATCACGGGGAGCGCGGGGCCAGTCGGAATGCCGGGAGGAATGGGGACCTGTAGTTCGTAGAGGCCGGGATACGACGGGCGCGCCAGGATGGAGCGCGGAACAGCGACCACTCCGGCTATGGTCACGGAGATGGGATTTATGGGGCTCGAGGGGCGAACCGTTTCCTCCGGGGTTGCTGGGCCAAGCCCGGTCGCATAGAAGGTTAGTAAGCCGTTCTGGGAGTCTGGGTTTTGCGGTGAATTCAAGGAATGATTCGAGTTGAAGGCGAGAAGCTGTCCTGTTCCGGTTGTGTCGCGCGTAAATAAGGCGGGATTGGTCAGTGACACGTCGACTGCCAGCACATTGGTGCGTTTGCCGTCCACCACAATATAGATACGGCTGGCGGCCCCAGGAACGAGACGCGGCGGGGCGATTGCCGAAACCTGTGTCTTCAATGTGGCGATGACTGCAACCGGGGCGTCATCAACCATGACTTGTACGCTTGTGCCGTCCAGATTGAAACCGAAAAGCGTTAACACTTCACCGGGGCTGATTGTCGACGAGGAATAACTTGCTGCGCTTGTCACGCGGGTGAGCACGGGTGCAAGATTGCCTGGGGGCAGCAGGAGGAGTCCCGATGAAAGTCGAGTCGTCCCTACGAGCGCATAAAGAGTGGATTGGATGGGCGCCGCCGTGGCATCAACGGACACGGAGACTCGTGCCGAAAGCTGTCCTTCCGGAATGACGACCATCGCCTGAATCCGAATTGCCGGGTTGTCGGTTGAGAGGGATACGGCCACGCCCCCGGGCGGGGCGTATGTGCTGAGCGTCGCGGTGCAACTTGAAACGGTGGGGGTCACGAGCAACGCCTGGTCGCATCGGAAACTCGTGAGAAGTGAAGGGCTGAATTGAAGCGCCCCGATATCAAATGCTGGGCCGCGAGGGTTGCCATCAAAATCCGTAAGCGAGTCCGTAGGCGAAGCAGCACCCCGCGCCGGGCTCGTCGATTGGAGGTGAACGTCAAAACTGGCAGCATTCGCAAAGAGGGGATCGGCGGATACAGACTGGAAGAGGTTTCGATTTAGCGGCGCCGGCCCGGCTCCCGAGAATAGATTCGCCGCACCATATACTCGTGGGCAGTCCGCACCGGCCGAGCACGAGGTATCGTCGCCGTTATCTATCGCGAAGTACGGAGCACCATTGTTTTGAAAAAAGATGTTGTTTCGAAGTCTTGCCCGTTTGGATGGGTTCGGGCCGTTCATGCTGAATGCGCCGTTTGCACCATCGTAACCGGGGTTGTAGGTGCCGCAGTTAAGAAGAGTATTATTAAAGACCTCGACGGTTCCCGCGCCGGGAGCCCCTGAAGTGCTCCAGCCTTGCACGTTGATGCAAAAAAAGGCGCCTGATTTCTCCGGCGTCGCCGGTCCTTTTCCGGCATTGTAAATGATGTTGTTGAAGACCGTAATTCCGCCCGGTTTGGACGGATCTACCGTCGCCAGGATAATGCCATCACATTGAGTGTCGTGTATAACATTGTCGTGAATCTGTACGTTATAGATATCGTCGCCCTCCGACGAGAACACCTGAATGCCCCGGCAACCCCTCACATTAAAGATCTGGTTCCATCCGAGATCGACTTGAGACGTTCCGGTTCCGATGTAGATCCCGTGATAAAGGGCCGAAGCGCCGGCGCGACCCGTATCGTGGACCATATTGCCATAAGCCTGAAGGCCCTTTGTGTATCCGGTGCCGAAACAAGATGAAGGGCCGTCGCCAAGCGGACAGGTAAGGTCATTCGCTATCACCCGCCAGCCGCGAACACCATATAAACTGACCGCCTCAGACGCCCCCCGGAAACTGAGTTCAGCAAACGTCCAGTAGTGCTCGCCCTCGCCTTTTGTGCGAAGGCCACTGTCGCAGCCGCCGCCGTCGGTCGGGTTGATGTTCCCAATTACGGCTGTCTCTCCTGGGTAGCCGATGATAGCCAGCGGCCGGTTGGGAGCGCCGCTCTGGCCCGCTAAGAACAAACAAGAACTCCAGTCGTCATTAGTGCCTGCGGTGACGCCGCTTCGCAGGTATGTAATGTCGCCCGGCAGCATTCCGTCTCGCGCCCTTTGGACGGTTGCCCAAGGCCGGCCGAATGAACCGTCCGCCGTATCAGAGCCATATGGAGAGACAAAGAAGATCCTTCCGTCACGCACGGTAAACGGAACGGCATTCGAAGCACCGCCCGGCGTCGTGACAATCACACCGCCAGTGACCGCTGAGGGCCCCAGTTGAACGACGATGCTGGCATTTGTCCACTTACGATACGCGCCTACCGGCCCGCCACCGATTGAAACAGACCCTTGAACAGAGCCGAAGTTGTTGCCGTAAATCGTGAGAAAGGCGCCCCCGTTGTTTTCACCGCCGGTGTTGGGTCCGCTCTCGAGATCGGTATAAAAGACGTGCGGGGTAGCGCCGGTGACGGCGCCCAATCCCCCAAATGCGAGCAGGAGCCATAGCCGGAACGTAGAACCCGCGTATCGTAGAACGGTATATGAATCCATGTTGCGTCAGGCCGTAATTGTACGGGGGAACTTAGCGCGAATGCGAAGCCAACCCCAGAGTTGCCCTGCGTGCAATCGCGTAGGAGGATGCATCAAGCAAAGGAGAGCACAATAGACCGCAGGCGAAAGGGCTGCCTTCAGAATAACAGTCAGTGCAGCACTCTGAAAGGCCACCCGGAAGAGTAGGGCGTAGGTGATCACTGCCGACGAGAAATAGACGAGGATTGGGCGAACCTTCAAACGAACCGCGACCGTACGCGCGGAAAAATAGGCTAGTAGGAGCGTCGAGACGCCGTAGCCCACAAGGGTCGCGACAGCCGCCGCGAAGAGACCGTACCGATTAAGCGTAAGACAATTCAGCACAAAATTAACCGCAGCCGAAATGCCGAGGCAGAGCGCCATTACTGTGGTCTTCTTTTCGATAATCAGGCCGGCGTTTAGGAATATTTGCGAGGTGTAAAGGAGAAGCCCCGCTACGATGTACGGTATCAGAGGGCCGGCTTCGCGATATTTCTGAGATGCAAGGAGCGTTGTGGCGTCATTCGATGTCAAAAGGACGATCACCATGATTAGGGCTGAAGCAGCAATAAACAGCTCCATCGACGTTGATAAAAAGGCCTGTGTAGCCTTAAATCCAGAGTTGCGCCAAATGCGGAGGTAGATTGGTGTTATTGCGAGCCCCAAGGGCGCTACGAGTAAGGTGTTCAGGTAGGTAGAGAGCCCATACGCCACAGAGTACACGCCAAGGAAAGTCGGGCCCAGATAGTACTCAATAAGCAAACGATCGCCCGAGTCGAGAAAGATCCCGAAGAGTTCCTGAAAAATCAGCGGAGCGCCAAAAGCGAGGCCGGTTCGGAAAAGGACGAGATCGACTTGCGTGGGGAGAAGTAGCTTCTGACGGAACAGTGGAATGGTGAGCCATAAAACCACAGCCGATTCGACGAGGATGGTTCCAATAAAGAACGTACGGACGGAAGCACCAAGGAGAGGCAGCAGTGCCAGCACGGCCAGAACCGAGCCCAGGCGCATGATGAACGCGGTGATATTATATGCGCGTGTGCGTTCCTCACTTCGGAGGAAGGAAGACAATATTGATTGAATGGCACGAACTGATATCAGTATGGACGTGAACGAGAGGAGCGAGAAAATCGCTTGATGCGGATTATTGGCGGAGAGGGCGCGTGTAATCAGGGCAAAACCGAGCGTGACCAGGAGTGAAGCGCCCAGAACGCCAAAGAACATCGTCGAGTAGTAGGCGCGTTGCTTTATGGTGTCATGCCGAAAAGCCTTTTCTTCGAAAAAACGAAGAACGGAGTTCTGCATCCCAAGTTTTGAGGCAGCGGTCAGGAGAAGCAGAATCTTCTGTGTGAAGTCAATTGTTCCGTAGTCGGATATCGAAAAAGTGCGCGTGTAGATGGGGAACGAAATGAAGCCTACGGCCATGGTTGCGAGCAAGCCCACGATGTAATGACTCGATTGGCGCGCGAGGGCAAACAACTCTGTGTGGATCGCAGGTGTGGCGGGACGTTGGTCAGCCTGCATGATTGATTAGTGAGCGATACACGTTTTCTGTTTGGGCGGCGATGTCTGCCCACTGGGGCGCGGCGCGATATGTAGCGGCGCCGTTTTCGCCAAGACGCGAGCGCTCGTCCTCATTTGCGAGAAGCTCAAGAAGGGCCGCTGCGAAAGCTTGCTCGTCGCCAAACGGCACGAGTTTCGCATTCTCGCCGTCGCGAAGCACTGACTCAAACGCTGGCAGGCGTGTCGCAATGATCGGGCGCCCGTAACTCAGACCCGTCATGAGTGCTCCGCTGGTGGTGGCTGCGGAATAAGGGTACACGAGAATATCCGCTGCCGCATGGTGAAGCGCGACTTCTTCTCGTGAGACGAAACGTAATATTAATTGCACTGTCGAGGTCAGTCCGAGGGACCGCACCAGACCGGCGATACTCTCGTTCTGGTCAGCGCTGCCGCCGCCGACAATAGCCAATGTCGCATTGGGCACGACGGTTGAAACCGCCTTCCAGGCGCGTAGTAAGAACGGAACGCCTTTATACGGGCGTAAGATCCCCTGCCAGAGGACAAGAGGTCCCTGATCAGGAATGCCGAGGCGGTGTCGAGCCGCGCTTCGGCTATATACGCCATCCTGCTCAAAGAGGGGACCGTGAGCAATCACCGCAAGTTTCGAAGACTGAACTCCGAAGTCCTTCTCCAAGCTGTCCTTCGACGAGTGATTGTGACAAACGAGCGCATCGCATAAACCATATAATCGTGCGTAAGATTCGCGTAACCGCGCCCCTGTGTCATGGGGAAGGACGTTATGAACCGTGTAAACAATCGGAATGTTCAACCACCGGACCCATCGAAGGAACCACAGCTCAGCGGATATGTACAACTGCAGCAGAGGCAGGAACTGAACGTGGAGAACATCTGGCCGGGCCCACCAAAGGCGAAACGCAAGCGTGAGTAAATTGATCACGTACTCTACGGTCTTTGTTGCTCTGCGTACGAATGCCCAGGAACGCAGTCGATGAGTGATATTCAACGTACCCGCCGCCGGCGTAATGCCGGTGCTGGCGAAGTAGGCAGGATCAAGATGGTAAGTGATAGTTCCCACATGGAGGGCAAGCGCCGGCCGGCGCAGCAATGCGCTGCTTAAGTGGCCCGTGTAATACGGGACCACCGACAGCAGGTCCATCATGTACACGGTGATCGGGCGCTCGTTGCCGTTGGCGGACGCGGCGCGTGAGCCTGATGCGAATTCGATTGATGCCGGGCAGCTCATTGGATGGTCAGCCCGCCGCCGACTTAAACGCCTCTGATAGAGGCGCGGCGGTCGTGTGCTGTTGTTCGTCCGCACGCGCTACAGCCGGTGCGGGCACGGTGAACGTGTCCTGGAACTCCGGGACCAATATCTTCAGATGCTCGATCACTGCGTTTGGATCACGTCGCCACAGGAGGTGTTGGAGTTCCGCAATCCAAACCGAAAGTTCGCGGAAACCGAGTTGCCGTCCCTGGAACACTTTGATTTTCGGATGGGCCGTCGGGACGATGTGCTCGCTGGCCAAACTGATTTCTTCAAACGTCTTTTCGCCAGGTCGTAGGCCGACAAATTGAATCTCGATGTCCTCCCCGGGCGTGAACCCGGCGAGCGTGATCATGTTGGTTGCCAGATCGACAATTTTGACGGGTTCGCCCATGTCGAGAACGAACACTTCAGAGCCACGCCCGAGGGTGCTCGACTGCAGAACGAGTTGAACGGCCTCTTGCACGGTCATAAAGTATCGCCGCATCTCTGGGTGTGTGACCGTTACCGGGCCGCCCGCCGCGATCTGTTTTTGAAAGGTCGGGACTACGCTGCCGTTGCTCACCAGGACGTTGCCAAACCGGACGCAGACGAACCGCGTCGGTGCTCCACCCGCCAAGGCCGATCGCTGGGCCGAAACGACAAGTTCGGCGACCCGCTTGGTCATTCCCATGATGCTCGTGGGATTGACAGCTTTGTCCGAGGAAATCAGGAGAAAATCAGAAACGTTGGCGCGCCACGCAGCCTGTGCCAGGTTCCAGGTTCCGATTACATTATTGCGAACCGCCTCGCATACCTGGCGTTGCATGAGCGGTACATGCTTGTATGCAGCCGCGTGAAACACCGAATTAATGGTGTTGTGAACCATCGTGTGTTCAACCTGCAGCGGATCGCGGATGTCGCCGACTTCACACACCAGATTCAGGCGGGGGAAAAGCGCCTGCAGGTCATGCTCCAGTCGGAACAGTTCGCTTTCGGCCTGGTCGAACGCAACTAATAGAGACGGCGAAAGCTGGGCGATTTGGTGGCATAGCTCAGTTCCGATGGACCCCGCCGCTCCTGTTACCAATACATTTCGGCCGGCAATTGCGCGACGCACCTTCTCAAGATCCAGTTCGACCGGATCTCGTCCCAGTAGATCAGTAACAGAGATTTCTCGCATGCTACGGACGGCTAGCTTACCGCTGATCAACTCCCCGAGGCCGGGCACAATCCTGGTCCGAACTCCGGCAGCCGCGCCACGCTTCTGCGCCTCGCGAATGCGCCTTCCGGTGGCGGACGGCATGGCCACTACGATCTCCTGAATGTCGATTCCACGAGCGGTGTGGCTCGACAGCACGTCGGTTATCTGTTTGCCTGTGCCGAGCACCGGCAACCCGATCATTCTCCGGCCAACCTTTCTTTCGTCGTCATCAATGAAGCCCAACACCCGGTAACCGAGGGCAGGATTCGCGCGGATTTCACGGGCAAGCGTGATCCCCGCAACGCCGGCGCCATAGATAAGAAGTCCGCGTTGAGTGCGGGATCGCCATTCCGCGCGAAGTTCGTGGCGAAGCCGCATGCCAAAGCGAGCCCCGCCGCTTGCAAGGATTGATACGAAAAGATCGAGGAGATAGATCGAGCGGGGATATTCGAAACCGATAACGACGAATATCAGGACCGCTGAGAGGGCAGAGGCGGCCACATTCAGCCGAAGAAGCCTTGTCAGCTCAGAAAAGCCCTGGTAGCCCAGCCAGTGCTCTAAGTGCTGCCGCATGCAGAAAAACACAAGCAATTTGGCGATCAGATCGAGGACGAAACCGGTGACCGCCGAATTGTACTCGAGTTGGGGAATGATGAAGTCAAATCGCAGAAACCACGCCGTCCAGAACGAGAAAGTGACGATGCCGAGTTGGAGTGCGAACACCGCAGCCCAATCGCGAAAACGATGAAAGCGCATTTGATCAGTCTCCTGCGCGGGCCAGTAGGACCCGCCTCTTCCGGTGCTTTGCAACTATCTTCCGAACCGTCTGAGAAACCACGGCAACGTCGTCGTCGGTCATTCCAGGAAAAAGAGGCAAGGAGACGATTCGGTTATAGAGGGCGATGGACTTCGGGCAGTGGTTGGCGTGTGCCCACTGCGCGAAAAACGGATGCAACTGAATCGGAATGAAGTGTACGCTGGATCCGATTCCCGCTGCTCGGAGCTCGGAGATGAATTCCGCCCGATCGATTGCGAGCGCTTCGAGCCTAAGCCGAAGCATATACAAGTGCCACGCATGTTGGGCGTGCGCTTTGTCTGGCGGAAGCTCTATTTCCTCGATGTCGCCGAGGTGCTGATTGTAGAGGTGAGCGAGCGCCGTGCGGCGTTTGGTGAACGCCTCTAACTTCCTTAGCTGGTGAATGCCGATTGCCGACTGCAAGTCGCTAAGGTTGTACTTGAATCCTGCGGACAGTACTTCGTAATACCAGGTCCCCTTATCTGAGTACCGGTTCCACGCATCTTTGCTGATTCCGTGGAGACACAACGTCTTCATCTCGTCGGCGAGAACGTCCTCATGCGTGGTGACCATGCCTCCCTCGCCGGTTGTAATGTTCTTCGTTGCGTAGAAGCTGAACGCGCATGCGCTGCTGCGATCGCCGGTCTCAGGATTCCCGGCACCTACAGGCCACCCTCGATAGGTCGCACCGGCCGCATGAGCGCAATCCTCAATTACATGCAGGCGAAGCCGCCGTGCTAGAGACCAAATCGCGTCCATTTCCACCGGCAACCCCGCCAGATGAACCGGGATGATGGCGCGGGTCCGGTCGGTGATCCGCGCAGCCACAGAAGCAACATCGATATTTCCGTCTGCCCCGACGTCGGCGAGAACCGGGGTAGCCCCGACATGCAGAATCGTGTTAACCGTTGCGCAGAAAGTAAGCGGCGTAGTGATCACTTCTGTCCCCGGACCGATCTTCAGCGCAGCCAAGGCCAGATGCAGCCCCGCCGTACATGAATTGACCGCAAGCGCATGTGGGACACCGAGCGATTCGCGGAACTCTCGTTGAAACTGGTCTGTGCGGGGCCCGGTAGTCAGCCACCCCGAGCGCAGCGTTGCGATAACTTCATCGATTTCTTCCTGTCCGATTGACGGCTTGTGAAAGGGAATAGTTAGGGACATGTGTATATGCTGTTGCGTTCCTCGGTCAACGGGTGGCAAGCCGAAGCGTGATCGCCTTGGCGACAACTCCCGCGGTCTTCACGATTAAGGCGAGGTCAGTGCCGAGCGTGCGGTGCTCGAGATAATCAAGATCAGCTTTCAATTTGCGGTCCAAAATATGACTGCGATAGTATTCGGACGCCTGTGCGCCCGTTGGAATCGTGTCCGACTCCTCGCCCTCAATCTGTTGCTTTCCAGTGATGCCCGGTTTGAAGGCCAGTATGCGTCGCTGCTCCGAGGAGTATGTCGCTACGATTTCAGGCGCTTCAGGGCGCGGTCCGATGATGTGCATGTCTCCCCGCAGAACGTTTATGAATTGGGGTAATTCGTCCAGCTTTGTCCGGCGAAGAAAATCGCCAAGGCGGGTCAAGCGGGGATCGCGGGCGGTTGTAATTGGCGGCCCTAGGGCGGCAGCGTCCCGGACCATCGTTCTGAACTTGAACATTACAAATGGTGTGCCATTCTGCCCAATCCGGTTCGCTCGATAAAGCGCGCCGCCGGGAGAATCGAGGTGGATCGCAAGCCCGATAACGCAAAGAAGGGGGCTCAGCAGAATGAGCGCGACCAGTGAAAAGAGTACTTCGAAAGTACGAAGACAAGTAGTGCGCATAAACGCAGGCGTCTATCGAGATAGACCGGCGAAAGTCGGATGTTTTGATGAAGTGGGAAGATGGGACCGCCCGAGTCCAATGAGGAAACCCAGGCCATAAGAGACATGATAGGTAGCAAATGCAAAGGGAAGGTACGGGAGTGTCCCGTATCCAGACTGGTAAGCCGCTGCAATGGCCGCGCAGGTTGCAAGTAGAAGATAGGTTCCGCTCAACGCTAACAGCGCATAACCTGAGATCGCGGCCCAAGTGTACAAGTGGAGAACCAGGGCCAATAGCGTTGACGCTGCCGATGATAGGGTAAAGAGGACAAACAGCGACGGCACGAGATGCCGCCAGGACCCTGGCACGCGATGTCTTCGGATCACCGCGACCTTCCAGAAGCCATACTGGAAGTACTGGCGGAACAGTGCGCCGAAGGTACTACGGGGAGAATACCAGGAGAGGATCTCGGGATCCTGCCAGATTTTCCCGCCCGCGCGAATTGTTCGAAGGTTGAATTCATCATCCTGGTTCCTGACCAGGGCTTCGTCGAATAGGCCGATCGAGGAGAAGATGGATTTTCGCCAGCACCCGTATGGCACTGTATCGACCCAACCTTTAAACGAGGTATCGTGAAACCGCGCGCCACCCGTCGAGAAGCGCGAGTGATAAGCGGCGGCGATTGCGCGTTGTTTGAGGGTGCGAACCTCGGTGCGCGCAGGCCCGCCGACGTTGTCGGCGCCAGTTTCGAGAAGAGCGCTCACACAACGGCGACAATAGTCCGGAGCGTAGCGCGTATGGGCGTCCATCCTGATGATGAACTCACCGGCCGCGCTCTGAATGGCGCGGTTAAGCCCGGTCGCCACAATCTGTTCGGGGTTGTGGATCAAGCGAATGTTCGGGTGGCGGCGACTGAACGCCAAAACCTGCTCGACGGTGTCATCTGTACTCATCCCATCGGCGATGATGGCCTCCCATCGAAAGCCGCTCATATCCTGGCTCACGAGAGAGTCGAGGAAAGGAGTAATCGCCTGTGATTCGTTCCGACAGGCGACCACGATTGTTAGAAATGTAGGGTTCGCCATCACTCAATGAGTAGGTGTCAGGACCGGTGTAATTGTCGTGTCTAGCGATGAGAACAATTCCAAATAGCGTCTAGCCATGCGCTCCGCCGAGTAGAGTTGTTGGACGTGGGCGCGCGCGGCCCTCCCTATCCTGAGAGATGTTCGCGGGTCTCGTAAGACGCCAAGGACGGCTTCCACAATCTGTGGAACGCTGTCGGGTGCAATCAACATGCCAGTACGGTCATGTTCGATCAATGAAGGGACCGCCCCCACAGAGGTTGCAACAACGGGCAGAGACGAGGCCATTGCTTCAAGTAGTGACATGGGCATGGCCTCGCGCAAGGATGGTTGCACAAGGAGGTTCAAGGAAGCGTAGTAGGCGGGCATATCGCTGACCACGCCAACAAAGGAAACGCTCGCAGCGATGCCGAGGGACTCAGCTAGATCAGCCCATGAAGCACGACAAGGCCCGTCTCCTGCAAAGACAAAACGAGTCGTCGGGAACTCTCGAAGAACAAGAGACGCTGCTTTCAAGAATAAGTCCCCGCCCTTTTCCGGTACCATCCGTCCGACGAATCCGATCACGGGGCCAACAACGGCGTGCGGTCGTTGACGCGGCGATACGTCAAGAAATCGGGAAAGAGAGATGCCGTTTGGAATCAAAGCGATCTTCTGCGGATCGACGCCGGACCGCTGGAGTGTGTCTGCAACGACCTCGGACGGAGTGGCCACCCTGTCAAAGAGTCGCAATATAAGGCGATCCATCCGCGCGTACAGTTGCATCAAGCGGCGTGGATCCGGCCAGTTATGACAGGTGGCCACTCGAGCGACATCCATGCGCAAGGTTGCAGCATATGAATAGAAATCGGTCTTGTATCCGTGGGAGTGTACGAGTTGTGCCTTCGTCTCTCTAACTAAGGCCCGAAGCGCTCGGATGGCGCCCAAGTCAAGGCGGCCGTCACACCGGATGGGCGTAACATCGAGGCCCATCGCAGTGGCTTGATCGACAAATGCAGACTGGCCGTGGCGTACATCGACCAGAGCGGCGACACGGACATCGTACCCCATGCGTACCAGTTCTTCCGATAGCGCGCACAGCATGTTCTCCGCGCCGTAGAAACCCTCACTGCTGATCAACTGCAAAATCACAGTGCAAACACTCGGTTGTCTGAAGACTCTGGTTCTTCATCATCCGCCGTCGGCGCACAAGAGTCGTTCCGCTCGTCGGCAGACAAGAGAAAGGCCCGTGACACAAGCCCGGCCAGAATCCACATATATCCATTCACTTGAAGGTAGGTCCAACGGTCGCCGAAGAGATTGACGATGGCCGTGCAAACAAGCCACGTCGCGAGCGAAAAGCCAAGCCCTTGGTAAAGCCAGTCATCTGAAGTCCGGGTGAGGCGCATGCCGAAAAGGAATGTCAGGAAGAGGATAGTCAGAAAGAGCAGCAATCCTACGATGCCCGTCTCCACAAGGACCTTCACGTACATGTTGTGCGTGTCTTTGTAGTTCCCGACTCTGCCAAGATAGGCGTATGTGTTGAAGCCGGTGCCGAGGATGATGTTGGCGCCTGCGAGAGTCAGCGCGTCCTCCCAGAGTGTCACCCGCGTCTCGGATGAGTGATCGAGACCTCCGCCAATTCCAACGCGGTCCCGTACGGCCTCGGGGACAACGGAGGCCCATAATAGCCCAAACACGAGCATGCCGACCAGCAACAATCGCTGTTTAAAGATACCTACGAAGAGCACCGCAGCGAAGAACGCTATATATGCGCCACGCGAGAAGGAATACATCAAACAAAGGGAAGAAAAGAAGGAAAGACCGTAGAACGGTAGCTTCAGCCAGAGGGGTCGTACGAATGCAGCAACTGCAAGGCACGATACACCAGCCTGAGCCGTGAAGGCCCCAAGACCGTTTGCACCGGCTTGGCCGAGGACGCCCGATTCGCGCATATCGTCGGAATAGTTGGAGTAATCGCGACCGGAAAAGGTGCTCCATACACCCGCGTTGACGGCCATAATGCCCATGCAGAGTAAGATCGCAATCAGGAGCACTTCCCGCCTCGTCTTCACCGCTGCTGCGACCGCGATAAGGAGGAGTGGCATCAGGATGTAATCTTTGAAATCAGCAAACCGGCTGTCGTCGAAATAAATGATTTCCGTTCGCCCCAAATAATAGGAGCCGGCGCAAACAGAGATGAAGAGAAAGGCGCAGTAGACGGAAAGGGCCCGGTTCCAGGGCGTGTGGACAAACCCTCGTCTGAGAGCAATGCCCAGCACCACTGCCACAATCACTAATGAAACCATGCTTGACCCAAGCGGATAATCGAGCATCCGATACCGAACGGTTTGCAGGGGCAAAAGCGGCACAAGGTAGAGCAGGCCAATTAGGGGCCGCCAAAATAGGCTGAGGACAATGGCGGCAATGCCGGCACCGTAGAGGAGTTCCGCCGAGTGATTCCCGATTCCGAAGTGATACGGAAGCATTGTTTAGTGCAACTCGCCATCGGACCTGGCGAAAAGGCGCTCGAGACCCGCGACTATGTGCGACCTCGGTGTCCGCCGGCGGAGAGAAGTCCAGACAAGGGGGCGAGAGCCCGTGCTGAGGGCACGCTTGTAGTTGCCGTGCCCTGTAAGGAAATCGTACTCGTCATACCCGCCGGCAAGGTAGTAGGCGACCGCGTGCGCAAGAGTCACCGTACCCGGGCTCTGTCGGCTGTCACTGCTGTATTGGAAGCCACATTGGTAGTAAGCGACGCGTCCGCTGTGGACGAGGTTGTAGATAACGCCGACGGTGTTTGTTCCTGCACACACCCTGACCAGGCTGGCGCCATTGTCTGGAATTGCCTGTTCCAGGTACTTGCGATGGAAAGCCAGAAACTTCGGCGAGGAAAAGGCGCTGCGTTCATTCCAGCGAACTTGGTTCAGCCGGCTGAGTTCGTTCAGCATGTTGAGCGCCTGCTCGATATCCGATGCGGCCTCGAGGCGTATCGGCCCAGCTTCCGCGCAGTACCGAATTGTTTGGCGTAAGTGTTTTCTGTATTTCGGTCGAAGTGCGGATTCGTAATCAGAGCCCATGTGTCGGATCGATGCCAGATCGACATAATAGGCCTCGCGTTCCGTTTCGCGCGAGTGATCGGTCATGAATGTGTCGCGTAGCGCCCGGTAAGTACCGTCGGGGATAAAGGCGTCGAGGGCGAGCTCATCCCAACCGAGGTCCCGCAGGTAATCGCGAATCGCAGATACGAAACGTTGTTCGTAACCCGGTTTGCATAGCAGTGTGTTGTATTCCGAGTAAACCGTATCGGCCGCGGATTCACCGGATGCATTAATCGTAACGGTGCGCAGTGGGACACGAAGGCGGCGTCTTTGGCTTCTGGAGATCAGACACGCCGCGACAGTGATGCCGCCGGCTTCAAGCGTTAGAAAGGACGGGTTTATATCGGAACCGAAGACTTCTAGCCAGGTGCCAACCCACAGCGCGGAAACGAACGGCGTGGGAGTCGTCAGGCTCGCGAAGAGGCGCTCCCAGTCCGCCGCTACCTCCGCCCAAGCTGTCCAGGGACGCACGCGAACGGTAGTAGACTGCGACATCGGCTCGAAGAGCGTTGTGGTGTCCGCCGGAGACATCAGGGTCTTTCGGTTTGTACCGGCTTGGAGAGCGGCGCGCCTTGGGACAGGGTAGTTGCATCGGAGCGTTGGAAGAGCCAGCTCGGGTCACATTGCAGCACGGCAGCAATATCGGCCTTCAGCTTTTCGCTTGGCGTGCGAAAGCCGTTCACGATTCGACTGAGCGTCGTTTCATCCAAGGTCAGTATCTGGGCAAGGCGATTTTGCCGAATGCCCGATCGCCAGAGCTGTAACTTTAAGTTAGGATACATCGGAGACCCTTCTTTTGTACGGAGGATTAGAATCAACGCCCGGAAATGGCTTCCACATCATTGGCGGCCACTTCGGTTGCAACAGATTGAGCAAGGAGATCCACTGATAAGATCAGGCGAGTATGGCCCCGCCACTTCAACAGCCGGCCTTCGACGCCACGCAGTGGGCCTCGGATGACGCGAACCATGCGCCCTTCAGAAAGGAAAGGATGCGTCCAACAGTGGCCGCCTTTGTCGATGAGAGTTCGGAGGGAATGGATTTCCGAGTCAGGAATGGGTTCAATCGTCTGTGGCGAGCCAAGTATTCGAACCGCGCCGGTGACACTCTGTACCGCAAGGCGAGTCGAGGGCGTATCGGAGAATCTCGCGAATACATATCCCGGAAATACTGCCCGTTCAACTCGCTTCTTCCGATCGGACCACTGGTGCTGTTCCTCAACTGCCGGGAGGTAGTGCTCGATGCCTTGTGATGTCAGGCGAGCCGCGACCACCCGTTCGAAATTGGATCGGGTGTGAACCGCATACCATTTGACTGGTTGTTGACAAATAAGCAAAGCTTCGCCCTTTTACTCACATCGCAAGGATGTAAGCAATTGAAACTACAGGATCGCGAATAACATCCGGCTACTGATCGGCTAACGCTTCAGCCAGCCGAGGCGGGAGCGGGACCGCTTGACATAGCGGTTTTCGTTCTGTTTTTCGCCCGCGCGCCATAAAAACCAGTCGTCGACACCGTTCAGAACAGTCCCGAGTAATCGAAGCCTATCCGGATTTACGAGAGCAGCCTTCAACGCGGCGCGATTCGTATGGTCGGGCCGGATCACCAGGATCATGCCGTCGGTTAGTTCCTGAACGAGTCTGGAATCCGCCACGATACCGAGGGGCGTCGTATCCAGCACGACAAAAGAAAAACGCTCACGAAGTTCGGCAATGAGACGGGTGAATAGCTCGGAATCCAGCATTTCGGTAGGGTGATCGGCACGCGCACCCGCAGTTAGTAAGTACAGGCCGGGGATCTGTTCCACTTCGAGGAGAGCCTCATCGAGGTAGGACTCTTGCCGCAATACTTCCGAGAGTCCTGGCGCCGCGTCAATCCCCAGCAATTCGGAAACCTGACGGCTCCGAAGGTCGGCGTCCACCAGGACAACGGTTGCGTTTGTCTTTAACGCCAGTGTGCCGGCCAAATTGATCGCAGTGATCGTCTTTCCGTCGCCGGAAGTGGCGCTCGATACGCCAATCACGGTCGGCTTGCGCTCGTGGTGCAGCAGGTGTGTCCTGAGAATTCTGTATTGTTCGGCGGCACGGCCTTGGCCATCTTCGAAAGGGAAGAGGGGCGCGCCCGCAGCGATGCGGACTGAAACGGTTCGGAGATTTCCACCGGCTATGTTGACGGAGTCGCCCACTTCAGGCGCACCAGCCCAATCCCTTTGCTCAACAACGCCGAGTGAGTCGCCGCTCGGAGACGCATGAACGTGTAACTCGTCGATCAGCTGTGCTAATTCAGCCGTTTGATCTATTCCGGATTGTCTTAGTGCGTCGTAGATGCGGCTCATGTCGTCGTTATGCCCGGAGTTTTGTGGCCAGCCGTCCAATCAGAGGAACTCGTGATTCGCGCGTTGACGGATAGCCCGAAGCAGCGCGAAACGCCATTCCGTCCCCGTTCGGGCGAGTTGCTTCATTTCGAACGATGGGCGTCGGTGGACCGGACTGCACGGCGCCGGCCTTGGCGTGAATCGCCTGAATGTCCAGATCGCGAAGTACCTCCTGCACGTCCCTTACTTCAACCGTGGCTGATTGGCGGCTGAAGGCGAGTAACAAGGAGTTGTCGCAAATCGCATTGACCAGGCGAGGGATCCCCTTCGAGGCGATCGCTATGTGCGTCACAGCGGCTTCTTCGAAAGGCACCGGCATTGTTCCGCCTGCTCGCGTCCAGCGGAACGCCACGTACTCGCTTACGTGAGCACGGCTGAGTGGCTCTACGCGCAGCCGAATCGCAATTCGCTGCTTCAGTTGCCATAAGTCGGCGCGGTTGAGCAGGGCCCCCAGTTCCGGCTGCCCGGCGAGTACGATCTGAAGCATCTTGTGGTCGTTTGATTCGAAGTTGGTGAGCAGCCGGATTTCTTCGAGAACGTCGCGGCTCAACTTGTGCGCCTCGTCGATAATTAAGACCGGTACACGGCCGGATTCGTGCGCCCGCCGGAGCAGCTTCTCCAATAACATCAGCCGGCGCGCTTTCCCGTCGGGAAGATCCTCAATCCCGAATTTGAATAACAGGAGCTCGAGAAACTCCGAAGGCGTCAGAGTAGGATTGAAGACGACACTGGTGTGCGCAGCGGACTCGGGAACGATCTCAGTTAGCCGCCGAAGTAGAGTTGTCTTGCCAAGGCCGGCTTCACCGACCAGCACGACGAAGCCCTTTCGGCGCAATAATGCGTATGAAAGTCCGGCCAGGGCTTCGCGATGGGCCTCGGTCAGGAGAATCGTCGACGGATCGGGGGTCATGGAAAACGGGCTCTTCCGTAACCCAAAGAAATGCTCGTACATTCTACTGGACTCCCCTCGAAGCAGGCATGATCGGGATGCGGGCCAGTACCCGAACCTGAGTTGGAAGCTCCCATTCCCCGAGAACTCGGTTTCGTCGCACCTCGACCGCAAGGGCGAGCGACAACCCAAGGGCGAGCGCGCCTACGCCGGCCATAAAGAGGTACAAACCGCGTTTCGGCTTCACCGGTTTTGTGGGCCGTCGCGCCGGGTCGGCTACCGTGAATCGCTCCGAATTGTCGCTTCGCTCCATGTCGGTCGCGATGGTTGCCGCAATCTTTTTGTCGAGCAGGGACTGGTAAGCCAGTTTCGAAGTCTCGTAGTCGCGCGTTAGCGAAGCCATTTGCTGCTCGCGAAGGGGCAGGGACTCAACACGTGCCTGGTATTGGGAAATCGATTTCTCGATCTGATCTCTTGCGGCCGTGCGCGATTGTATGTCCCGATTGATACTTTCGATCTGCGCCCGGGTGCTGGCGATGCGCTCGCGCTCCCGGTTCAGTTCGGCGAGCGCCTGGGTTTGTTGCTCGTTTCCAGTGCGGACGGGGACAGCGACTGTATCCCCAACGTCGGTCCGTCTTGACGCCGCCGGCGGGGGCGCCTTCGCTTCTTCCGCGAGGGCGTGATCCAATTCCGCCTGTGCCCGGCGCACCTCCGGGTGATCCTCCAGATAGCGGATTCTGAGCGCGTCGAGGCGTGCTCGCAGGACATCAGAGGATTTGGTTGCCGGAAGGGTTTCCGCACTGTCGGCGGTGGTTTGACTGCGCACCGTCGCTACCGGCCCTTGAACGCCCAACTGACGGGTTGCCCCTGCCATCGCGGCTTCCGCGAACTTGAGTGTGCTCTCCAGCAATACTTTGTTCTGCTGGGACCGGTTGATTGCGTCCTGATTGCCTTGCAGTTCAGCTTGCAAGCGTCCGAGCGCGCCGAGTAAAGCGCCCTCCTGTTGAGGTAACTGTCCCACGTGCGCCATCTTGAACGTGCTGAGAGCAGCCTCTTGTTCGTCCAATCGCTTTTTCGCAATCTGTAACTGCGAATCCAGAAATTCTGCCGTGCCCTCGGCGCGCTGCGCGCGCGTGGTCACATTCTCGGAAACGAACAGATCCGTGATCCTTCCCACCACGTCGGCGACTTCCTGTGGAGTCTTGCCGTCAAAACTGATGCGGAAGGCGCCCGAACGATTTCCGCTGAGCCCGCGCTCGAGAGTGACAGTAAGATCCTTCCGGAAAAGATCGACCAGTTCTTCCTGTGAGGCTTTCCCCCATTCCGCCTGATAGAGATGAAAGTCCTTGATCAGGGTTTGTAATCGAGATGCATTCAGCACGCGCTGGCTAATCGAGTTCAAGCTGTCCTGCAGTGAAACCTGAACCGTGGATGCCACGAATTTCTCAGGAATCTTCTGCGAATCCACTAACACAACCGCCTCGGCGCGATAAACGTCAGGCAGTCGCGCAATGATAACTCCGGCTGCAACCAGGACAGCCGCGAAGGTCCCGAGCACGAGTAAGCCCTGCTTCCAAATCATTCGCGCGATCGAATAGGGGTTCCAGGGAACCAAGTCGAGATGGGTGTTCTTGCCTGGCGCGGTATTTGTCATGTTAGCGCCCTGTCGTCACTTCTTCCGGTGCGCCTGGAACTGGGGCGCCCAGGCTTTCCTCGAGCGCGGCTGGGCGCCAGAAGAACGTCAATCGGCCAGAGTAAAGTGAAGGATCTGAGAATGGAAGGGTGCTGGGTAATAGAGTGCGAATGTAGGCGTACTCGAGGCTGACGCCTGTTTGCCGGGAGAGTGAACGCCGTAACCCGACATTGGCTTGCCAGAGCGAAAGATTACCCAGAAACCCGCCCTGAATGCTTTGTTTTTGGCCAAACGCGAACAGGGCCCAGTGACGATCGCGCTTACGCCAGGTCCAAGTGCCCTGATACGACGACGTGGAGCCGGCCGACAGTCCATAAGTATCGCCGATGCTCCGGTTATAAACCCCGGCGAATGTATTCTCGCGCCCGCGGTAACCCAGACTTGTATTGACCACGTAAGACGATCCACGAGTCGCCTGACTGAGCCCGCTCGCCAACTTCTGCGGCAACGCGGTCGGTGTGAAGACGCCCGCTCCGCCGGACGCGTAGACAAACCAGCGGAGTCCAAAATACTTCCCAAAGCCGCTTGTGAAATAGAGAACGCGGTAGTCGCCCACCACACTCTGTGTCTGGCTCACACTGGCGTCGCCGCTCAGAAACGAGCGCGGCGTCAAACTGTAACTTACGGAGCTCGAACCCTGTTCTGTGCGCACCCGCGGCACAATCGCCGAAGCGTCGTCGTGATTGCGTGCCTGCGATTGGATGAATTGACCCCTTACACTTACGGTCAGTCGAGTATTCGGGCGATAAGACAGCGCGGTATTGCCCGTCGCCGAAAAGACACGTGAACCAAATAGCGTTGCCTGCGGGTTCAACAGATCGCCGCCGCCTGTGAGGATGCCGCCCAGGTCGCTCAGGTTCAGACTATTCCCCACGACCGAAGCATCGTGGATCCGAAACAGAAACTGCTGCGATGTTACATCGCTGCCGTTTGCGGCAAACAGTAATGTCCAGCGAGCGCTGATCTTTCGCACCAGTTGAATGCCTAGTTCCTGGTTGAAGGCGTTGAGGTTGCCGGCGTAGAACGCGCTTGTGTAGGAGGGGTTATAGTTGACGTTGAAGGTCGTCTTCGCGTGGCCTTTGGAGTAACTCAGCGTGGTCGACGCCCACGTGTAATAAACGTCCCGTTGACCGTAGTTCCCGAAGTCGAGGACGCTGCCGGCGCCCGATGTGTAACCCACCGAGGCGGATGCCCCCTGAATCCGCAATCCCTCCGCTCCCGAGCCGAAGATGTTCCCGCGCACGAACGACTGCGCGTGGCACACGGGTGCCAGGCACAGAAGTGCTGCGAACGCGAAGTGTTTCGTAAAATCCAAAATCTTGGTCCTGAATGACAATTTGGGGGATTGCTTCACTGCGGCACCACAATCGTGTCTCCGGGACGAAGCAGGATGTTCTCATGCATCTGCCCGCCCTTCACCACGGCCGAGTAATCGAAAGGTATGCGAATCTGTTTCGCATTCTCGACGCGCAGGATGTAGATCTTGCTGCGCCGCGCGTAGTCCGTCAAGCCGCCTGCTTCCGCTACGGCTTGCAGAACGGTCAACGGTCCCCGGAGCGGAATTGCGCCTTCCTTCCGTACCGCGCCGATCAGGTAGATCAACTCGCTATGAATCTCTTTCACCACCACGGTCACGTCCGGTTCCCGGATAAACCGCCCAAGCTTCTCAGTCAGAAGCTTTTCAAGTTCTTTTGGCGTGAGTCCCGCTACCGAAACGTCCTTCAGCATGGGGATCGAGATAATTCCGTCGGACCTGACCACCGCTGCGGCCACCGAAGCATCCGGCTCTTTGAGCACGTTCACTTGCAGGACGTCACCCGGACCGATGCGATAAGCACTGCCCGGAGCCCCAATCTGAGCAACACTCTCGACGCCATTCACCGAACCAGCCTTACGCGCGTCGGCACTGAAAACCGAGGTCGCGAGCACGGTAGAAAGAGCGAACGCAGCGGCTTTTCCGGTCAGGCGGTTTTGGGTTCCCATGTCGAGTGCCGGAACTGATTGCAAGCGGCTTGCCAATTAATTGTTGGTTTCAACGTCCCCGGCGCCTGAGCCCGGTACTATGACGGCCCTTGTGAGCTGAAGGCTGATCGAAATGCATTCGGAGGCAGAATGTCATAGCTCTGAATTTCACAAGCGACGCCAAACGCCAGTTCGGAGTCACCGGTCGGCTCGACACGCACCACTCGCGCCGACCCGCGCAGATAGGAATCTCCACCCGCGTGAAAACCTGACGTCAGCGAGACCAGGCACTCTAACTTCTCCCCTTCATCGAAACGCGCGCTGCAACGGCAGTAAAGCCCGCCCACGCTGATGTTCTCCATCTGCGCTTCAATCAAACCGCCGCTAGTCCGGGATAGATAGGCCTGCGTCTTTAAAGCCATCCTTGGATGATGGCGCCGCTCAACTCGAAGAGCCATGATAGGTGAAGCCCGCAAGCCGGTCGTTATTTCTTGCCTTGCTGACACATCGCGCTCCGGGAACTTTTCCGCAGGCAATTAGCTGGCCAATCGCGGGCATCAACTTGTTGACAGGGTGAGGGTTTTGCGTCAGTTAAGACGCGGTGATTCGAACTTCGCAGCAGGCGCGCGAACCGCGCTGACCGAGTCCGCCTCGCTCGGGCTCGATGCCGGTCCAATTTCCAGTCGAAACGTTGAGTTCTCTCCCACCGGACCGTAAAACAGTTTGCCGGCCCGAATCTGCTCGGCGTCCAACTCGATCACGGCGTGAACCTCCGCGCCTCGGACCACTAACCGTCCCCCGGTATTCGAGTTCCCCCGAGGCGGAGTCCACGTCAGCGCGACCCCTTGTTCCGAAGCGGTGGCCCGCAAGTGAAGCGGGTTCGAGCTTGTCCAGAGCGTTAGAAGCAGCCACACTCCCAGTGTGCCGAAGGCCCCCGCCAGAATTCCCGCCAGCGCCGCTACGGCGACTTGGAATGAGTGCTGCCGGCGATCGGCTGTTCGCGACGGTCGAACAACGACGCCTCCGTCATACCCCTGCGCATTCTCGGAAGCCGCATGCGCGCTGAAATCCGCCTCTGAGATTTCAGCCACTCGAAAGCCATCGGGTGCGAATTCGGGCCGTCGCTTCGCTATCGCGTCAAACTCGAAATCCAGGAAACCAAAAGGGTGGATCGTTTCGCCCTCGCGAAACAGAAAGGTGGCCAGGCGCCGCTCAGGTTCGCCGACCGCGATCAGCAGCACCGCCTGAACGTTGGCGTGTGCCGCCGCGAGCAACGGCTGATCCTGCTCGCGGACAACCGGGCGCGATTCCGGTTGCGTCCTGAATACGCCGACTACGTTTCTTGTTTCTACCGCTGCTGCCGCCATCCGCGAGGCAATCGCTTCCCCGTCCTGCGCCCCGTCATTTTCAAGGCAGGTGTAGTCGTGGATATGAAGCACGGACGCTCCCCACGGTCCGCCTTCCATTTCGCCGAGCAGGAGGCCATTGATCGTTGCGCCCGCGCCATTCGCCTCTAACTCCAGGTCGATCTCTAGATTCAAGCGCCAGATTACATCGAGCGCGATCTGAATCCGAATCGGCGAACCGGGAAAGCTCCACGTATAGACGCGCGCCTGCTCGTCCTCTGAGTGAGCGCTTGGATTGGGTTCTGCCGGCAAGGTCGCTTCCGTCGCAGTTTGATTATAGGTCACCTGCTCTTGGAACCGGCGAGTTTTGCCGTCCTGGGAGTACTGGGGCCGCCCCCAGTGGAAAATCCACGGCAAGTATTTCGAACATCTTCCAACTAATTCGGAAAAGTTCCACCGCGCCATCCAGCCGTTCCGGTTTGCCGTATAGTAACAAGAATGAAGATCTTCGTTCTTCTGCTGTCCGCGCTCGTCGCTCATGGCGCGGACGCTATACCCGAGCGCCTGACCAAACGCGCCGCAGGGGACACCCCCCTCATGTCCGACCTCCGCGAGTTGTGCGATACCGTCGGCGGCCGCCCCACCGGGTCACCCGCCTACGACCGCGCAGTGGATTGGGCAGTCTCGAAGTTCAAAGAACTTGGCGTCTCCGTCCGGACCGAACCCTTCCCGGTTCCTGCTTTGTGGCTGCCGGAGTCCGCCACCGCCGAAGCCGTGGCACCCGTTCGCTTCAGCCTACGCCTCGCGGCGGCTCCCTACAGCCCCGGCGTCCGCGCCGAGTCTCGCCTTCTCGATGCCGGAGAAGGCAGCCCTGAAGACTTCCAAAAACTCGGTTCGCAGTCGCGCGGGGCCATCCTCCTCATCCGCAACAAGGAGATGAAGACTTTCGACGACCTGTTTGCCGAGTACTTCCGCAACCCTGGCCTGGTTGAAGCGGCGCGCCAAGCCGGTGCCGCTGCGCTGCTGATGGAATCCACTCGCCCGCGGGGCCTCTTGTACCGCCACCCCATGAGTCTCGGTGTGATCACTCCGACACCGGCAGCCATCGTATCCCGTGAACACGCCGAACGCCTCGCCCGCCTGGCGGCTAAAGGCGAAGTGCGCGTGCGGCTCGACATTCGAAATCGCACCGGCCCCGCCTACCAGTCCCGCAACGTGGTGGCCGAAGTTCGCGGCAGCGAAAAACCGGACGAGGTGATTCTCATCGGCGCCCACCTCGATTCCTGGGATCTCGGAACGGGAGCCGAGGACAACGGCGTCAACTGCGCTCTGGTCATCGACGTTGCGCGTGCTTTCCGACAGTTGGGCATCCGCCCCAGCCGCACCGTCCGCTTCGTCCTGTTCGGCGGTGAAGAGCAGGGCATGTGGGGCTCGGCCGGCTACGTTACCGCGCACAAATCCGAGTTGGAGGGGCATCGTGCCGCAGTGATTTTCGATTCCGGATCCGGAGCCTTGTCGGGCTTTTACCTCAACGGACGCGAAGAACTTCGCACGCCGGTGAATGCGGCCTTGGCTGCCGCCGGAATCGGCGCGACATCTCATCTTCCCGACGTCCTCGACGGCACCGACAGCTTCGATTTCCTGTTGTCGGGAATCCCCAACCTGGTCGGCATCCAGGACCCCATCCCCTATCTCGCCGACTATCACGCCGAATCCGACGTGTTCGAACGCTCCAATGAGACCACGCAAAAAGCGACCGCCGCTGCCGCTGCTGTCGTCGTCCAGGCGCTAGCCGATTCGGATGCTCCGCTTCCGCCGCGCCAATCCCGCGCCGAAGTTGAGAGCCTGATCCGCGCCACAAAGCTCGACGAGCAGATGAAGGGATTCGGCCAATGGGACGATTGGGTAGCCCGGCGGCGCGGAGTGTCGAAATAGGCGTCAGCGCGCCGACGGCGTAAATGCCGTCTGATCGCTGGTCGTTTCCATACCCGCTACACGTTTGACCAGCTTTTCGAGGAATCGAGGCAACGCCGCCGCAACGGTTTCCTCGCTGCAGGGAATCACCCGTACCCCGAGCTTGGCGAGCGCCCCGACGTGCTTTCGCCAGTCCGGATCCCAGACTCCGGCCAGCACGTAGTGCGCGCGGTCCGCGTCCTTCGGGACCAGTGCCGGCAGGTCCCCGAGCAGACCTTCGAGTGAGCAGCCGGCAAACAGCACCGTTTTATGCGCGAGCAGGTCCCGCACGAGCGGCGCCAGCCCGTCCGGTTGCTTCAGTTCCGCCAATGCCTCGCTCCGGCCCATCAAGGTCGTGTGAGGGCGGAACAGGTCGCCGTACAGTTTCAAGAGAAAGAAGTCCTGAGCCCTGTCCCCTAACTGGGACATACGCATCTTCGGGTGACAGAGGTTGCGGCCCCATCCCATGCCGAGTTCTTCGAGCAGCGCGTCGTAATTGGTTGTCACAGCCGCCGCAAAAGGGATCTGAGCCAGCCATTTGTGCGCAGGCGAAACGTCCAAAGTGCGCCGGTAACTCGACTTCACTTGCGCCGCGACGATCTTCCGGGCTTCCGGCCGCTCGAGCAGCAGCGCATCGATGGCTTGCTCAGTCTGTCCGCGGTCGCACATCGCCTGGAGAGCGTCCGCGTCGTCATTCTTCAGCCAACCCTCGAAGCGTCCCGCGTCGACCAATTGCCGGACAAAGTGCCTCCGGATCGGGAATCCGCATTGTGCGCTCAGCCCCGAGCCCGCCCACAGCGCGACGTCGCCCATACGGCACGCCGTCACCAACTCCTCGTCGGGATCCTCGAAATCTCGCGGAGCATCCAGCCGTTTCCGCCCCTTCCGCGCCTTCGGCTGCCGTTGGAATACCCCCAGCATAATCCGGTCGAGCAACGCGATTATGGCGATCAGCCCGAATGCGCCGGCCACCCAGATCAGGTTCCGCCCGCTGTCGTTCAGGCTCAGTTGCGAGCCGAACGTGTAGGTGCGCGTGCCGCTTGCGCTCGAATGCACCAGGTAGTTCTCCGTTGCCGCAATCACACCGCCCGAGGGAGCGTCGGCAATCGAATACGTTTCGTCATTGCGCGGCGCGGCATGAATCCCTGTAAAATCACCAGCTACCAGCAACTCGCTTTCGGCGCCGAAAGCCAGCGATCGAACATGGCCAGGCGTGTTCAGCGTCTTCCCGTTCAGGAAGACTCCGCCCTGCGTAATCA